>OGXX01001232.1_pt1 | contig 26339 bp, 23 predicted proteins | sample 1576301 | NCBI WGS metagenome assembly OGXX01 (sample SAMEA3541469, study PRJEB24748) | human gut metagenome | biome: human gut; feature: human-associated habitat; material: faeces | place: China | collected 2012
GGGTTCCCTACGAAAAACATTCCACTGGAATGTTTTTCTACCCTCCTGCGCTTTAGGAAGCATAAAGAATTTCGCCGTCTGCGGACGGCGACCAAAGGCCCTGCCTTTGGAAACCGCAAGCTTTTGAAAAAGCTTGAGCAAAACTTTTAATTTTGAAATTTAGACGCGAATAACAAGTGTTAATTTCACAAAAAAGTTGAACGCGTCTTGACGGCGGAGGCACTCCGCCTTGAGCAAAACTTTTAATTGTCTTTAGAAAGTAAGTGTAGGGGCGAACTGTGTTCGCCCGTTTGGTAGCTACTGATTTAAGCCATATTTTTATTTAAAGCGAGGTCGATAAGCTCAGCGATAAGCTGTTTACCTTCTTTTCCACAATTAGCCATAAGCTTAGGATACATACTAATTGAAGTAAAGCCCGGAAGTGTGTTAAGCTCGTTGAGAAGAACTCTGCCGTCTTCTGTTACAAAGAAATCAACTCTTGTAAGTCCAGCACAGCCAAAGAGATGATAGGCCTTTTTAGCAGTTTCTCTTACCTTTTCAATAAGCTCATCACTGATTTTTGCAGGAATATAAAGTTCACTGCTTGCACTCTGATATTTTGCCTCATAGTCATAAAATTCCTTTGCAGGTGCAATTTCACCAGGAATTGAAGCGAAAATATCCTCATTTCCGAATACAGCACATTCAACCTCTTTGCCGATAATATTTTCCTCAAAGAGAATTTTGCTATCCTCTTTTATAGCAATTTCAATAGCGTTGATGAGCTGTTCACGATTTTTAGCTTTATTTACACCAACAGAAGAACCTGCGTTTGCTGGTTTGACAAAGATAGGGTATGCAAGAGCATTTTCAACCTGTTCAATACATTTTTCAGGCGAACGCTTATATTCATATGTATAGAACCATGTGAAATCAGCTTCATCAATTCCGCTGTCACGAAGCATAATGTTTGTAAAAACCTTATCCATACAGCAAGCAGATGCAGCTACGCCGCAACCAACATATGGAATCTTGCTAAGCTCAAGAAGACCTTGAACAGTACCGTCCTCACCGTTTTTGCCGTGAAGAACAGGGAATACAACATCAAGCTTGACAACCTCACTATGACCGTCACTATTAAGAACAACAAGACCGCCTATTGTTGGAGCAGGGGAGATAAAAGCTCTCTTGTTGTTTGTGTCATTTTCCCATTCGCCGTTTGCAATTTTAGCTGTTGGTGCGGTTGTTAAGAACCAGCGACCGTCTTTTGTAATACCTATTGTAACAACATCAAATTTTTCTTTATCGATGCTGTTTATAATATAAGCTGAAGAAAGTCTTGATACCTCATGTTCAGATGAAGCACCACCGAATATTACGGCAATACGCTTTTTGCTCAATGAACTCACTCCTAAAAATGTATTATCTGATATATACTTAGGGTTTTAATTTATTTTATCATAATTTAAAAGTACCTGCAAACTCTATATTAAGAAAGAGCGATTTTTGACATTAGAAATCTAAATTATCTAAAAATTTATTTTGTTTATTTTGCCCAAATTTGCATATAAATTGCTTGTATGCTCGAAAAAGGCTTGATTTTTACGGAAAATAATGTTATTATGTTACCAATTTGTAATTACTTTTACAAATTTATAATTTCGCATATGTATTGTGGTTCGTGGAATTCGCCACGAACAATAGCGAAAAATGCCTTTTTGGCAAGCAGACATTATAAAAGGAGTTTTTCGATGAAAAGAAGTTTAGGAAAATCAGTAACTAAGAAAATTGTTTCTGTTGCAATTGCAGCAGCACTTATTCTTTCAGTTGCTACAACTGGTGTACTTACAACATCAGCTTCTGATAGTACAGGTGTTGGTCTTTCAGCACACGCACTTCAAGCATATAACGAGCATTGGTCATATGTTTGGGGCGGAGCAAGCTATGGGGCAGTTGATTGCTCTGGCTTATTCATTACTTATAACGGTGTAGGTGGCAACAGAACAGACCTTTTAGGCTCATCATCAGAATGGGGCTATGTAGCTGATGGTATTCCAAGAATACATGGTCTTGGACTTCACCAGCCATACCATGTAGGTATCTATATCGGAAGTGGCACAGCTATTGATGCAAGAGATGAAAATTCGGGCGTTGTTTATCACGATGTATATTCAAAGCCATGGGTTGAATGGTTCAAGGTTGCAGGAGTTTCTTATCCTACAACAGGCTGGGTATTGTTTGATGGCGATTCTTTCTACTATGAAAATGGTCAGTATATTGTTAATACATCAAGAACACTCGATGGTGTGACATATTATTTCGATGCTAATGGTGTTTCAAATATTGCACCTCCTTCAAGTGCTTATTCACAGACAGATTACAGCACAGCAACAGCAGCCCCAGCACCAAGTAAGCCAGAGCCAAGCTATGAGGAATCAAGCGAAGAACCTGAGCCAGAGCCAAGCTACGAGGAATCAAGCACCGAACCTGAGCCAGAACCAAGCTATGAGGAATCAAGTGAAGAACCTGAGCCAGAGCCAAGCTACGAGGAATCAAGCGAAGAACCTGAGCCAGAGCCAAGCTATGAGGAATCAAGCGAAGAAGTATCCGAGCCAGAGTCAAGCGTTGAGGAATCAAGCAAAGAGGAGTCAGAAGTAAGCAAAGAACCTGAAAAGCCTAAGTTTGTAACACTTACAGAGGGCAACATGGACGAAACTATTGCTGATGCAAAGATAACAGAAATTCAGCAAACTCTCGCAAAGCTTGGTTATTATACATATGAAGTAACAGGTTACTATGGTGAAGCAACTACTGCTGCTGTTAAAGATTTCCAGGCAAAAGCAGGAATTGAAGTAACAGGTAATGTTGACGAAGCTACATGGAATGCTATTTTTGCTGATTCAGCTCCAGTAAAGTATAATAGCTATAAGAGTGGCGATTATGATGAGGAACAGACAGGCATTAAGGATATTCAAGATAAGCTTGTTGCTCTTTCATACCTCACAGCAGGTGAATATGAAGAAGGCAAGTTTGATGGAAATACAGTAATTGCAATGCAGCTTTTCCAGAGTGCTAATGAAATAGAGGCAACAGGCGAAGCAGATTTCAATAGCCAACTCGTACTCTTTAGTGGCAGTGCTGTTGAAAATCCAAATGCTGGTGCAGTTATCTATGGTATGAGTGGAAGTGCTGTTACAAAGCTTCAAGAAAGACTCAAGGCACTAAGATATACAACAGATGAGCCAACAGGCATATTTGATGATGCTACATTAAAGGCGGTCAACGCATATCAGAAGAATGCAGGTCTTGAAGTAAGCAATTCACTTTCTGCTGAAGAATTAAAGGTACTTTATTCTGATAAGGCTGTTAAGTCAGAAGATTATGATAATCTTCAAGTAGGTTATAACGGCAGCGATGTTAAGTCACTTGAAGGTGACCTCACAAAGCTTGGCTATTATGAAGGGTCTATAACAGGCGAATTTAACGATGAGCTTGAAACAGCAGTTCAGGATTATCAGAAAGAGAATAAACTCGAAGCAAACGGTGTTGCTGATGATACAGTTCGTAACAGCATCACAAAGAGCATTGCAAGACAAGGCTCAGAGAACGCACAGGGTATCATTACAGATACTGCGTCAGTTGCAAACGAAGCAATGTCAGGACTTGCAACATCTAAGACAGAGAAGCTTTCATTAGAGAAAGAACAGAGTGATAACCACCTTTCTAATGTAAGGAATATGCTCTATATTCTTCTTGGTTTGATTCTTGTTCTTAGCGTTTCTGTTGTAGCCGCAATGGTAAGGTCTAAAAAGCGTATGACAAAAGCTATGAAAAAAGCAGTTGCACAAAGACACGCTAACGACAACATCAGAAAGTTCTAATTAAAATACACACCTTTCAACACAAAAGACGACTGATTGTTAAAAATCAGCCGTCTTTTGTTATATATAAATTTTCTAAAAAAGAAATCAAAAAATCCGAATGTTAAAATAACATTCGGATTTTTTGGTGGGGCATCAGGGACTCGAACCCCGGACCGACCGGTTATGAGCCGGTTGCTCTAACCAACTGAGCTAATGCCCCTTATTCAGTTGATAATGCTTCCAATCAAGCAAGAATTATTATATCACTTAAAGCCTAATTTGTCAAGAAAATTTTTCCGAAATTGAAAAAAATAAATAAATTTTATTTTATAGCTTTTATTACATCACTAAATATGCTATTATATATTTAGTAATAATTCTTAAAATTGGAGGAATTTATAATGTCAAATATTACAGTTTCAGATTCCATCAGATATATTGGTGCAGATGACCTCGATATAGACCTTTTCGAGAGTCAGTATGTAGTTCCTAATGGCATATCCTATAATTCATATGTTATTCTTGATGATAAGATTACTGTTATGGATACTATTGATAAACGCAAAACAGATGAATGGCTTGAAAATCTCGAAAAAGTCCTTGATGGTAAAAAGCCAGATTATCTTGTTGTTCAACACTTAGAGCCAGACCACGCAGCAAGCTTAAAAATTCTTGCAGACAAGTATCCAGAAATGAAGCTTGTCGGAAATGTCAAAACCTTTGCTATGATTCCTCAGTTCTTTGATATTGACCTTGAGGATAGAAAGGTAGTAGTAAAAGAGGGTGACGCTCTTAATATTGGTTCTCATACACTCAAGTTTATTATGGCACCTATGGTTCATTGGCCAGAGGTTATGGTCACATACGAAGAAAGTGAGAAAGTTCTTTTCTCAGCTGATGGTTTTGGAAAATTTGGTGCATTAAGTACTGATGAAGATTGGGCTTGTGAGGCAAGACGCTATTACTTTAATATTGTCGGTAAGTATGGTTTTCAGGTTCAGGCTCTCCTCAAGAAGGCAGCAGCACTTGATATTCAAATGATATGCCCACTTCATGGACCTATCCTTAAAGAGAATCTTGGATATTATATCAACAAGTATGATATTTGGAGTAGTTATAAGCCAGAAGATGAAGGTATCTTTGTTGCCTATGCTTCAATTCATGGTAATACAGCTGCAGCAGCAAAACAATTTGCAGAGATGCTAAGAGAAAAGGGTGCAGTTAAGGTTACAGTTTCAGACCTTTCACGCAGTGATATGGCAGAAAATGTCGAAGACGCATTCAGATATAATAAGCTTGTCCTTGCCTCAGCATCATATGACGGCGGGGTATTCCCAGTTATGCAGGATTTCTTGCTCCACTTAAAAGCTAAGAACTATCAGAATCGTACAATTGCGATAATCGAAAATGGTTCATGGGCACCGTCTGCGGCTCGTACAATGAAGGGTATACTTGAAACAATGAAGAACCTTACGGTTTTAGATAATATTGTTACAATCAAGTCAACAGTAAAGCCAGAAACAGTTACAGCCCTTGAAACTCTCGCAGATGATATTATAAAAGCATAGTAGAAAATTTTCTTAAATTCAAAAAGCCACAGTTCATAATTGAATTGTGGCTTTAATTAATGTATTTTAGTTTTTTTGAGGAGAATTACGGCTATCAAATAAAGGCTTGTTAAAAGTAATGTGAAATTATATTTTGATTGAAGTAATAACAAAAAGCCAAGTACTGTACAAGGGAATAATATTACAAGAGATAATATAAGCATAGTTCGTTCGGTAGCTTTTTCAGATAGCTTTGATGAGAGAATTAAATATAATGCCTGACCACCATCAAGAGTATCTATTGGCAGAAGATTATATATAAGTAAAAGAATATTAGCCCCTGAAAGAACAATCAGAAAATTATATTTGAAAATAAGATAAAGTATAAAACATACTGAACCGAAAATTAAATTTATCATAACTCCACCGAGAGTGATTAAAAGCTCTTGATGAAGAGGACGATTAAACTTTTTGTGGTCAATTATAGCAATATCAAAAAGGCTTATCTTAATTTCTTTCGGAAATGAATTGAAATGCCACATAAAAAATAAATGACCTGATTCGTGCATAAGGGCAGAAAAACAACCAAGCATTACAGTTTGTGAACTATCAAGAAGTATTATTGCTGTCATTACACAGCATAGTGGGATACTTACTATTATAGAGAGATTTCCAAGCTTAATTCTCATAGCTATTTACTATTTTCGGAGGAATTATTGCTTGCTCCGAAGATTGAGAGATTATTATTTTCACCGCTTATGTATATAGAATCATAGTAATTTTTTTCATACCAGTTGATTATTCCATTGCAGAAATCACCACCTATTAGCTTGATTACAAGCATAAAAAGCAGAGCAATGCCACAGATTATTAATTGAATTATAATCAACAGTTGTTTACCAATTACAATTTTCTTTTCTTGAATGGATTCTTCCTCGGTGGGAAGTTCTTCATATTCATCATATAATTCTTGTTTATCGGAATATTCTGTCATTTCATCACCTCGTCCATTTATATATAAATATGCTATTGAAGTAATAAAAATGAGAAAAAATAAAAACTCACAGCCTTAAGCGGTGAGTTTTGGCGGATATGTAATTTTAATCATTGTCTGGAATATCATCAAATGCTTCTTGTGCGTCCTTTATGCCAAACATAACCTCGATAATTGCATCACCAAATTTATTGAACATATACGCCGGAATCATTATGCTATCTTCAATAACTTCTTTTGATGGTATGCAATTTTTGCAGTTGGTGGCGGTTTTATAGCGAACCTCGCCATCGGAATAATCAATTTCAAAGTTTCCGAAAATTAAGCCATAGTTAATCATTGCAAGAAGTTTTGCCATTTGATTTTTATTAGGTTCATCACAATTAAGATTGATTAGTCCATATACCATATATTTATCTTCACGAATATCTATGATGATTTTACATTCTTGCAGACGATTACTAAGGTTGACACCACAACGAATTACATTATTTTCTTTATCGAGAGTATAATGCCATTCATCATCTCTAAGGTATTTTTCTATAGCTGATTTAATTTCATTTAAAGAAGACATAGATAAGTTCACCTCTGTAATATAATATTAAAATTTCATAAAATGTTACCCTATATTTTATCATTAAGCATTATAAAAGTCAAGAAATGAAAAAAGGGCAAGCTTATTAGCCAGCCCTTATTATACAGTTTATTAAATTCAAATTTTGTCAATAATAGATGTAGTCATCATTGTTATCTGGATTTTCTGTTTGACCACAATATGGGTTATTGATAACATTGTAGCCAAGACCACCAAATGTTCCACCTGTGCTTTGAAAAGTCCCTGGTAAAATTATTTGGTGATTTTTGGGATAATCATTATCAAGAGGGTCAAACGGAACTCCTGGTAGTTGCTTAATTTTTTTCTTTTTTTCAATCTCGATTTGTTTCTTTCTTTTGTCCATAATTTTCCTCCGATATTCCTAAAGGGATTAGCGGTTTCATTCCGCATAATATATAATTCCCCCAAAATAAGAGAGTATTCGTAGAAGAAATTAAGAATAAAATGTAAAGTTTATCTGAAATTATGACAAGTATACTTGACATACAACATACTTAGTGATAAAATACACATATAGTAAGAAAAATGCCGTCTACAAGATTTTGTAAACGGCAAATTGCTTATTCTTCAGTAGTTTCATTATTCTTTTTGATAAAAACATCTTTTGGAGCACCACAGATAGGGCAAGTCCAATCATCAGGAAGCTCTTCAAAAGGAATAAGAGAATTGTCATATTCATACTTGCATATCTTGCAGGTATAAACATCTCCAGCAGGCTCATTATCAGGAACATAGGTTGGTGCATATTTTGGAGATTTTCCTTTTATAACATCGTGATAGAATTTGTATGTCATAGGTGTTCCGGTGATTTTTTCACTGCCTGCGGTAAGCTCGCCAATGAAGATAGTATGTGTTGTTGTTTCGATAGAATCACGAACCTTACATAAGAACCAACAGCATATATCTTCCTGAACTACAGGAGCACCTTCACGCAAAATTTTATGGCGGACATTTTGAAGCTTATCGCTTTCACGACCAGAATTAAAGCCTAAAGCACCAATTATTGCACCCGAGGTATTCTCTGAGAGAACAGAAACAGTAAATTCACCTTGCTTTTTGATACATTCATTGGTATAATTTGCGTGATTTATGCTTATAGCAACCATCATTGGAGATGATGTAATCTGAAAGACAGTATTTACTATACAAGCGGTCGGATATTTTTCTCCTTTTACGCCGACAGCATATAATCCATAGGAAAGTGATTGGAGTATTCTATTATTCATAAAAATGCTCAACTCCTTAGTAATAAAGGTGATAAAATTTTATACATTACATATTTTACCACAAAACCTTCTTTATTACAAGAAGTTTTGTATATAATTACAGACAAAATTCATCATAATGTTTGCATTTTCCAAAATCTATTGAAATAGCTTTATTATACAAAGAATTATGCCATAGATTACAGACGCAACTGTGCCATAAACTATTACAGGACCTGCGATTATAAACATTTTCGCACCTAAGCCGAGAACATAACCCTCGCTTTTAAATTCTATTGCCGGTGAAACAACAGCATTAGAAAAGCCTGTAATAGGAACTATACTACCTGCACCTGCAAATTTTGCAAGGTCATCATATACTCCGATAACAGTGAGAAATGCACCGAGGAAAATCAGTGTTGAGCTTGTTGCGGCTCGGGAATCAATTTCTTGCAAGCCAAAACTTCGATACATTAAAAATAGGCTGTGTCCTATGGTGCATATAGCACCGCCGACCAGAAAAGCACAGATACAATCCTTGAGCAATGAACTATTTTTGGATGCTTTATCGGTCATACTTGAATATTCAGTTTTAGTAACCCTCATAGAAAGATACTCCTCTCAAAAAGAATGTTAGTGTTATTCAACAAATAGCCTTTATAACCTATATTTTCCCCGAAAAAGCTCTTTATATTCGCAAAAAAATGTAGTATAATAAAATGTACGCTTTGAGTGGTGTATTTAAAATTTTTAAGATTAAATTGATTGTATGCTGAAATATACTTTTATTTGATATAAAATAGAAATTTAATTGAATATATTTGGTGGTATTTTAATTGAGTAAAATTGTTTATCTTGATAATAGTGCAACAACAGTTGTCTGTGAGGAGGCCGCTAAGAAAGCCTACTATATTATGACTGAAAAATATGGAAATCCTTCGTCACTTCATACACTTGGCTTTGAGGCGGCTAAGGAGCTTGAGGCGGCAAGAGATGTTATTGCAGGTTCTCTCAGCGTTTCGCCAACAGAGATTTTCTTTACCTCAGGTGGAACAGAGAGCAATAATACAGCTGTTTTTGGAGCAGTTAATGCACTTAAACGCAGAGGAAACAGAATCGTTACAACGGCAATAGAACATTCTTCGGTTGTAGAAGCTGCCGAAAAGCTTAAAAAGGACGGTTATGAGGTTATATTCCTTGAGCCTGATGAATCTGGTGTTATTCCAAAAGAAAAATTTATTAATGCTATAAATTCTGATACAATTTTAGTCAGCGTTATGGCGGTTAATAATGAAACAGGTATTATCCAACCTATAAAATTGGTCAGCAATATAATAAGCAAGAGCGGTTCGCCTGCTTTATTTCATTGTGACGCTGTTCAGGCTTTTGGAAAGGTTAATTTGAAGCCTCAAAAGCTTGGCGTTGATTTGATGTCTATAAGCTCACATAAGATACATGGTCCGAAAGGTGTGGGAGCTTTATATATCAGAAAGGGTGCAAGAATTGTACCTTTACACTATGGTGGAGAACAAGAAAGAAAAATTCGCCCTGGTACAGAATCACTTCCTTTGATTTGTGCATTTGCTGAGGCTGTAAAGGCTTTGCCGAATATTGATGACCAGCACGAAAAGATTGAAGAACTTTGGAATTATTGCAAAGAAAAGGTTTTAGAAATTCCGAATGTATATATAAATTCTCCGGACGGAGTTTTGCCGTATATATTGAATATATCAGCCGTTGGAGTTCGCTCGGAAACAATGTTGCATTATCTCGCTGAGAGCGGAATATATGTTTCGAGTGGTTCAGCTTGTGCTAAGGGCAAAAAAAGCCATGTATTGACGGCAATGGGTTTATCTCCTGAAAGGATAGATTCTGCTATAAGAATCAGCTTTTCAAAGTTTAATACAAAAGATGATATTGATATATTTGCAGAAAAACTTGCTGAGGGAATGAAAAATCTCGCAAAATCAAGATGAATAAGGGGTATTTTATGAAAGAAACAATACTTATTAAGGTTGGAGAAATAGCTTTAAAAGGTCTTAACAGAAGAAGCTTTGAAGATGTTCTCATAAAAAATATTAAACGCAGAGTTAATTGTATAACTCCTTGCGAAGTTAAAATTGCACAATCTACAATAGCTGTAACACCATATAAAGATGATGTTGATTTTGATGAGATTGAGGAATGTATATCTAAAATCTTTGGTATAGCGACATATTCAAGAGCTTGTATCGCTGAAAAGAATATGGAATCTATTCTTAGCTGTGCTAAGGAATATCTTGCTGAAACACTTAATGAGATAAATTCCTTTAAGGTTGAATCTAAGCGCTCGGATAAGAAATTCCCTTTGACATCACCTGAAATAAGTCGAGAGGTTGGTGGTTTTCTTGCAGAGGAATTTCCACATCTGATAGTTGATGTACATAATCCTGATTTGGTTGTGACAGTAGAAGTTCGTGATTATGCGGCATTTATTCGTGGAGCAGCTAAAAAGGGTGCTGGCGGAATACCTGTCGGAACAGGCGGAAATGCGGTTATACTTATTTCTGGTGGTATAGATTCTCCAGTTGCGGCTTGGACTATGGCTAAGAGAGGTCTTTCACTTACAGCTGTTCATTTTGCAAGCCCTCCATATACAAGCGAAAGAGCAGAAGATAAGGTTGTAAGACTACTTAAAAAGGTATCTGAATATAGTGGCCGTATGCAGATGTATACAGTTCCGTTTACTAAGATTCAGGAACAAATCAAAGATAATTGTCCTGAGGAACTTTTCACTATAATAATGCGTAGATTTATGATGCAAATTTCTGAGAGGATTGCAAGAGAGAAAAACTGCGGTGCTTTGATTACAGGTGAAAGTCTTGGTCAGGTGGCAAGCCAGACTATTGGTGCAATAGGCTGTACTGATGAGGCTTGCAGACTTCCTGTTTTCAGACCGCTTATAGGTATGGATAAGGAAGAAATCATTGAGATTTCGAGAAAGATTGATACTTTCGATATTTCAATAGAGCCGTTTGAAGATTGCTGTACGGTATTTACACCAAAGCACCCAAGAACTAAGCCTGTACTTAAGTATGTTGTAGAGGCACAAAATAAGCTTCCTGTTGATGAATTGATTGATGAGGCTGTTAAGAATGTAAAAGTTACAGAGATTTCTTTCTGATAGTTGAGATTTGTTGTGGCTGAAAGGAGTTCTAAAAATGAATGCTGAAATTTATCTTTTAAGAGGTGGAAATGCTTCGTCAGCCTGTGGAACAGAGGATTTTAACAGACAGATGAAGGTTCTTGCTGAACATAATGTCTGTGTTCTTTATAAAACTGCTGTTGATAATAGCGAAAGCAGTTTGAAAGAAGCTTTAAAGCTTTCGCTTACTGATGATGAGGGTATAGATGTTGTAATTGTAGCTGATGCTATTGAAGAAAGCACAAGGCAAAATGCAGAGGATTTTTTTGCAGTCTTTGGAGTTAAGAAAAAAGATGTAAGAAAAATTTCTGTTGAATTTGATATATCTACATCTGAGGCAAAAGATAATGATAAAGAAATTGAAATAGGCAGTCATTCAGAAAAGAATAGTTCTGAAGCTGAAAAGAAAAATGTAAATGTTTATTCTGCAAGAGTAGGCGGTAAAAATGGAGTTAAGATGATAATTCTTCCAAAGGCAGAATCAGCAGAGGTTGAATTTTCAGATTTACTTTATGGTGCTATATATAATTCTTGCATAAAAAATAATCAAAAGAGAGCATGGTGGAAAAACTTTATTCCAATAAAAGGAGATAAGCCACTTGAGATTGTAAGAAAATCTATTCTTATGCTTGCTATTGCGACATTTTTGGTTTCAGGTACATTGCTCTTTAATGAGCTTGTTATTAAGCCTGCGGTTGCAGATAAAACTAAAAGCGAAGTTAAGGACTTATTAACAGAGGCCACTGGTGGCGGTGATAGCGATGACGATGATTATAATGCTGTTGCACCAAAGCGAAAGAAAATTGTCATAGGTGAAAGTGAAATTTTACCAGACTTTGAAAAGCTTCTTAACGAAAATAAGGATACTGTTGGTTGGATTAAGATTCCTAATACACAGATTGACTATGTTGTTTGCCAGTCACAAGACCCTGAACAGCCAGAATACTATTTGAAGCGTGATTTCTACGGAAATTACAGCGATTACGGAACAATCTTCCTTGATTACAGAAGTCCACTCGATGCAAAGAATCTTATTCTACATGGACATCATATGAATGACGGAAGAATGTTTGCAAATTTACTTTACTATCAGGATATTAATTTCTATAAGGAAAATCCTGCCTTTACATTTAATACTATATACGAAAAGGCAAAGTGGAAAATTATTTCTATATATAAGACTAATACACTCGAAAGTCAAGGCGAATTTTTCAATTATCTGAGAGGAACTTTTGAAACAGAATCCGACTTTATGAACTATATATATCAGGTTCGTGCAAGGTCTATTATAGATTGCCCTGTTGATGTTAATGAAGATGATACACTTGTAACTCTTTCAACCTGTGCTTATGATTTTGACCAGTTCAGATTTGTTGTTGTTGCAAGGCGTGTTCGTGAGGGCGAAACAGCAAAGGTAGATACATCAACAGCTAAAATGGCATCTAATCCTGTTTATCCAGATTGCTGGTATGAGGCATATGGTGGCAAGAAGCCGGTTTTGACGAGCTTTGAGGAGGCTCTTGCTGCAAAGCAGATTACTTGGTATGATAATCCTCATAAGAAAAAGTGGAATGCATCAGAAGCTCAAAAGGAAGCCACTAAGAAGGCAGAAGAACAAAAGAAGAAAGAGGAAGAAGCCTCGAAGGCTGCTGAAAAAGCAAGCAAGCTTAAAAGTGCAAAGGCTGAGCTTGAAAGTGCAAATTCATATCTTGATGTAGCAAAAGAAAATTATAATATTGCCAATGAAATGTATTCTGATATAAAATTATTGGCAAATTCTGCAAAAGAGGCATCAGCTACCGCATATAATAATGCAAGCAAGGGTATCCCTAAGGCTAAGTCTAAGAGTGCAATAAATAGTCTTATTAAAGATATGAACAATGCAAAAGCTCTGAATAATCAAGTTATAGCTACTGATATGAGCAAATGGAAAGATGCTATTGATAGGCAATGTGATGGTGTAATAGAATATGTAAATGCTGCTTTGAAATATTCTACATATAAAACTATAAAAACTGAGGCGGCAGCCTTAAAGAAAAGTGCAGAGGATTATAAGAAAAAAATCCAAAGTATTATTGATGGTTTGGAAAAGCTTATTGCAAGTGCAAAAGATAGGAACAGTAAGCTTGATAATATGATTGATAAGGGTAATGCAGCTATTAAAAAGCTTAAAGCACAAGAAAGCAGTAAGCCAAAGCCAAGCAGCAGTAAACCAGAGCCAAGCAGCAGTAAGCCTGAACCGAGCAGTAAACCAGAGCCAAGCAGCAGTAAGCCTGAACCGAGCAGTAAACCAGAGCCAAGCAGCAGTGAGCCTGAATCGAGTAAGGAACCCGAATTAAGTATAGAGCCTGAGCCAGAATCAAGTATGGAAGAAACGACACATCCAGAAGAGCAGACCGCATAAAGAGGCAGCCTAATATAGAGTAACGGAGAGATTTATTATGGATTACGAACTTATATATTACACCGCAGGAAGAACTGCTGAGGTAGAGCGTGTTCTTGATAAGAACCTTTCTCAGATGGGGCTTTCACATTCGGCAGGTGAGGCGGCAACTACTACATCTGAACTTGCTAATGCACTTGCGAAAAAGTTGAAGAAAAGCCAGCTTATATTTGTTATTGGTGGTCTTAATAATGGTTATGATAGTACAGATAAGATCCTTTCTAAGATTCTTGTGACTAATGATTCTAATGTATTTTCTAAGCGTGTTGACGGGGAGAAAAACAGTGGATATATTATTAGGGCAATAGGTCAGACTATTGTTATTTTGCCTGATGAACCTGATGAGGTTTCTAATATATTAAAAAATGGAATTATATCAGATTTGGCAATAACATATTCTTTGAAAACACCTAAAGAAGAAACAAATAATGTAGATGACATTATGCAAAATCTTGATGAAAGCCTTTCGGGGGTTCAAAGGGTAAGATTGATTTCTGCTCCGCCTAAACCTAAGCTTTATAAGCGTAGCCGTAGAGCAAAGGTTATTATTGGGGTGTTGATTGCATTGGGAGCGGTTCTTGCTATATCTGCCACAGCTGTTGCAGCTATTTACTATTTCATTCCATATTCAACAAATGTTTAATATACAGAAAAGAGGTAAAGTCTATTTCAGGCTTTACCTCTTTTCTTATAGGAAATGGGTCTATTAGAAAGAAAATATTTTATTGTGATAGCTAATAATCTTAAAAAATATTAAATTCAAGATTTTCGCTAAAATTGGAATTTCAGGGAACCCCCTGCGAGGGTTCCCTACGAAAAACATTCCACTGGAATGTTTTTCTACCCTCCTGCGCTTTATGGAGTATAAAGTATATCGCTCTCTGCGGAGAGCGACAAGGGCGTTGCCCTTGACCTATGAGCCTTTAAAAAGGCTCAAGCGAAACTTTTAAGTGTCTTACGGAAGTTTGTTAATTCATTGGCAGTTTCGTCAGACGCATGAAAAGTCTAATCTACTATGAGCGAAAATTTTAATTTATTATATCAGCGTTACAAAATTGCTATTTACATAGCCTTGAAGTCCATTGTAGTTTATGAGATACCACGGGCCATCTGTGCCTAAAATTGTAAGAATTGCACCACGAGGTGCCTGACCGATAACTTGAGCATTGATTGATGGTTGATTTCTTATATTTAGAGCCGTGTTTTGCGTTGTAACTCTGCCTTGACGGGGAACGCTTGGCTCTTCTTCAATTACACCGAGAAAATCAGTTACTGATGTGGATAAATTTTCGGCTATGGCGGAAATGTTATCACGAATCCATTGTGCCTCTTCCGGATTATCATGATAGCCTACTTCAATAAGAATAGCAGGTGCTTTCGTTCGAACAATTTCTGCAAGTGATGTTGTAGGAATTGTTTTTACAAGTTCAGGATATGGATAAATTAACTTATAGTTATTTGCAAAGATTGTTGCGGCCCGAGTTCCTTGACTACTTGCTGCCGAGTAATATATGTCAGCTCCTTTGACATTGCCAGCGTTTGATGGAGGAGCGGCATTTGAATGTATGGCAAGATGAAGATTATAGTTTCCTGCATTAGATTGTGCAATAGCCTGAGAAAGAGTTTGTTCGGGACTATTTCTGCCCACCTCTATCCCACTTGATGTGAGAATAGGAACCATTTCATCGGCAATTAAATTCATATAATATTCTTCGTTTCCGCCATTTACATAGGGATTGTATTCTTGAAGTGACGGACTTAGAAAAACACTTGGCATAAAATCTCTCCTTTAATCTTATAAACTATAATATAAATATTATCCTGAAATGTTTATTATTCTATTTTTGAGAGGATTTCAGCAGAGCTTTTATTATGTGGTCGTATAAAACGATGCAATTCGTGCAAATCGGCTTCACTTTTTATATGATTAATTTTTTCTGAACAGTCAAAGCTTGCTCGAAAGCCTAATTCCTTGATTATATCTGGAGAATTTTTAGAAATTGCACCATATGGATAGGTAAAAGCTGTTGGAGTTATGTTTAATTCAGCTTTCATTCTTTCGTTGAATTTTTTTAAATCTTCTGAAAGATTTTTCCGATATTCTTCATCGGATTCGCCAATTTTTTGGCTTGCTCCAACTCTGCCTATTGATGCGTGCATATTATATGTATGGTTTTGGATTTCTACCAAACCTGAATCTGACATTTCACGAAGCGTATTCCAATCGGCTTGTGCATAGGCTGGGTTTTTATCACCATTTTTGCTGTATTCATCAATACACTTTCCAATAGGAGAAAGAATCATTTTTGCATTATATTTTTTTAATAATGGAAAAGCATAGGTATAGTTATTAAGGCAACCATCATCGAAAGTTATCATAATTGGTTTTTCAGGAAGGGCTTTGCCATTATCAAAATATTCAAGCAAATCGGCAACAACGATTGTTTCATAGCCATTTTCTTTTATATATTTTAGGTCGGATTCAAATTCATCGGGGGATATTACATATTTGTTCTGTGCAGAGGTAGATTTTCTTATTCCGTGATACATAAGTATGGGCAATTTGATTTCTTTATCAGATGATGTAGATGCTGCAAGACTGGCTGGTTTTGAATCAACAAAAATACATATAGTTATTGCACTTATAATGCAAATTGCAAGAATAACTGGTAAAATTAAATGTTTTAATCTTAATGATATAAACATAGGATATACGCTCCTTGGCTATGTTGTTAAAATTATATTCAAAGGAAAAAGCTATTATGATTTTTTGGTAAAATAAAAAATTAGAAAAATTTACGAAAAAGACTTTACAAATTGAAATTTATATGCTATATTATAAAAGAAATCAGTAATGATTATCATTTTTCAGAGGTCTGGTTATGAATCGTACAAATTATAGTGCCAAGCGTGAAGCTATATACAGTGCAATATGCTCAACAACAACTCACCCTGACGCAGAATGGATTTATAATAAGGTTCGGGCTGATTTTCCAAATATTAGTCTTGGAACAGTTTATCGTAATCTGGTTATGCTAAGGAATGATGGGAAAATTATTTCTCTGGGGGTAGTTAAGGGCTGTGAACGCTTTGACGGAAATGTTCGTGAACATTCGCATTTTATATGCACTGAATGTGGAAGAATAATTGATGTCAGCAGAAACTTTGCTGTGCATATAAGCAATCTTGATGAGCTTGTTCAGAAAGAGCTTGGTGTAAAAGTAGAAAGTCATGACCTTGCTTTTTACGGGAAATGTGATTTGTGCATAGAAGGTCAAGAAAATTAGCGTTCATTATCCAGAAGGATATAAAAACAAATTATACAATTGGAGGTAATTTAATATGAAAAAGTTTGTATGTCAGGTATGCGGTTATGTTTACACAGGTGATGAGGCTCCAGAGCAATGCCCAGTATGTAAGGCACCTAAGGAAAAGTTTAAAGAGGTTAAGGGCGAGGCTTCTTATGCAACAGTTCACGAGGTTGGCTGTGCTAAGGGCGTAGACAAGGTTATCTATGATGACCTCGTTGCTAATTTTAACGGCGAATGCTCAGAGGTTGGTATGTATCTTGCAATGTCAAGAGTTGCTGACAGAGAGGGCTATCCTGAAATCGCAGAAGCTTTCAAGAGATATGCTTTTGAAGAAGCAGAACACGCAGCAAAGTTTGCAGAGCTACTCGGTGAAGTTGTAACAGACAGCACAAAGAAAAACCTTGAAATGCGTGTAGACGCTGAGGCTGGTGCTTGTGCAGGAAAATTTGAGCTTGCTAAGCTTGCTAAGGCTCAAAACCTTGATGCTATCCACGATACAGTTCACGAGATGGCTAAGGACGAGGCAAGACACGGTGCAGGTTTTGCAGGACTTCTCAAGAGATATTTCGGCGAATAATTTAATATTAAACTAATTTGGGTTGGCACATATTGTGTCAACCCATTTTTTATGACTTTAAAACATTAAAAATTTACAATTTTGTTACTTTCACCTATTTTAACGAAACTTGTTGAAATATATTGACTTATTTTAACAAGTGTGATATTATAAATTCATACAAATGTAAACTTATATAGAAAGGAAAAAACCAATGATATAAGATATTTTTTTATAGGTTTGATTTTAAATTATTTAAATAAAGGGGTGTTTTATATGAAAAGGAATAAGCAAAAGTTATCAATGGTTTTAGCATTATTAATAACAAGTTACTCTATTTTTTGTCCAACACAAATTGTTAATGCAGAAGCAACTGCTGATAGCAAAGTGATTTCTTCAGAAAGTAGCAAATTGATTGAAGATAAAATGAAACCTGATAATACTAAAATTTTGGCAGATGATGAACTTGCAGAAGTACTTACCGAAAGAGGAGTAATTAACCAAACCCATACTGAAAGATTGTATGATAAAGAAGATGATTTAAATACTTTAGTTTATCTTGATAATGATGGAAGCGAAACTGCATATATATTTAATGAGGCTGTAAAGTATGTAGATAGCAACAATAATATTAAAGATAAAAGTAATGTGATTTCTGATAATATAGCTAATAAAAAGTTTGTAGACAAATATGCCTATGTAAATGATAAAAATGATATAAACTCATATTTCCCGAAAACTCTTGAAAAAGGAACAGGAATTGTCCTTGATAGTAAAAATGTTTCAGTGGAGATGTATCCTAATACTAATACAGTAGCTAATGTTAAAAAGCAAAATGAAAGTCTTGTAGTATATGATGATGTATTTGGTAAGGATATACAGCTTCAATATGAACCTATCTTTGAGGGCTATAAAGAAAATATTGTTCTTAATGACGATAAAGTAAACAAATTTTCATTTATAATTGAAGCTGATGGCACATATCTTGAAAAGAATTGTGAAGCAATAAATATTGTTAATTCAGAAACAAAGAAAACAGTGGCAGTTATAAATCCTATTTATGTATATGATAGCTTGCAAGGGGATACTCCTGAAGGAGAAACACATTATACTTTTGCCAATAGTATGGATTTTTCAAAAATAAGTGATGGCAAATATGAAATAGTTGTTACAGTAAATCAAGAATTTCTTTCCAGACCTACTACTATATATCCTGTTTATGTTGACCCAACGATAGTAACAGTGGACGCTGATGAGGGTTATAGAAAAGGTATAGAAGATTTGCCATTATATAATGGTAGCGCTGTAGCAAAAGTTTCCTCAGGTGCAAATACAGCTGGTGTTATAGGATATGTTGATAGTACATATGGTGTCGGTCGTATGCTTATGAAATTCCCAAGCTTAAAATCAAAAGTATTTATGAATTCTAAACATACAATACAAATGGCTCGTTTAAATCTTACAGATGTTTCAGGTCAATCTTCATCAGCATATGTTACTGCCTATTATTATGGAGGAACACCTTGGACAGAAGAAAGTGTTTATAGTTTATCTGAATGGGTTGGTGCTGGAGACAGAATAGCAAGTGCACAATTTTCATATCCTGATAATACTCAAAAATATATAAATCTTCTTTCAGCATTTAAAAGGTGGCAGAATGATGCTGCTGAAAAAAATTATAGTTCAATGCAAAATGGTATTATGCTAAAAAATACCACAAGCGAAACAAATACAAAATATTATAAGGGTATTTGTACTTCCGAAAGTACAAGCAATAAGCCTTATATTTCAGTTAAGTATTTTTATAATGGAGCTAAAGGTGCAAGATATGTGCCTAAAACTGATTATCGAAATATAAATTGTCAAGCATATGCTTTCTTTCGTACTAAAACAGATGCAGAAGCTTTTTATCCATATGATCATACTTATGAATATATAAACTTAGAAAAAAATGAAGCATTAGAAAAAACAAAAGTAGAAATGAAAAAATGGCTTAATAATACATTTACTTCTTCAAGATGGCGAGAAGTTGAAAGGTTTGATGCCACACTTTCTTCAAACGAATGGTTAGTTTGTATGAGAGTTGGTGTTATTAAAGGTTCAGCATATGATTATCATTTTTGGTATAGAGCTGATGATGGGAAGTGGTATAATAAGCATGGTTGGGAAAATGCCTCAGAATGTGTTGAGGGAGTTATAGATCCATCTAAAGCGGATTCATCAAGTGGATGGTCACTTGATGGATATACAAATTTTTATTCAAGTGATACTGTATATTACGCTATAAAAGCAAGTTGAATAATTAAGGAGGAATTTATATGAGTAAAAGGGTAATGGCAATTTTGCTAATGTCTGCACTAGCATTTTCACTTGCTTGTGGCTGTAAAAACAATGATACGGAAAGTACAAGCAGTACAGCTTCTAAAACGGAGAGTTCTTTAAGCTCAAATAAAGAAAGTAGTAAGCAAAATGACTCAAAAACAGAGAGCAGTAAGCAAAGCGAATCAAGCACAGATAAAGATTACGAAGAAATGATGAGTTATGTAAATAAACTTTCTCCTGAGCTTACAGATGAACAAGTACATGAAATTATGGGAAAACCTGATGAAGAATTTGGCTCCGGAATAAACTATGAAGTATATAAATTTGGAAGATATACTGTGAAAATAATAAATTTTAATTCTTGTGTTATTATATGTGATAGCGAAACTGGTGAAACTACTAAAATATATTAAATAAATGAACGAAAATATATAATATAACAATCTAAATAAATTATAAACTATAAATTATGTGAAAACTGCCAAAAACAAAAAAAGCTATTGACTTTTTAAGACCACTGGTATATACTAACACTTGTAAACAGCAATGGCGCTGTAGAACGACAAAAGGTTCTACAGCGTCATTTTTTATTCAGAAAAAACTTACAAAGGATAGGTGTTGAGTAATGTCAAGTGTACCTGAGATGTTTGGAAGTCTTGTTTTCAACGACTCTACTATGAAAGAAAGATTGCCTAAAGATATTTATAAGGCATTCAAAAAGACTATTGATGAGGGAAAATCTCTTGATTTGACTATCGCAAATGCAGTTGCTAATGCTATGAAGGATTGGGCAGTAGAAAAGGGTGCAACCCATTACACACACTGGTTCCAGCCTATGACTGGCATTACTGCTGAAAAGCATGATAGCTTTATCTCTCCTGTTGGCGATAAGGTTATTATGGAATTCTCTGGCAAGGAACTTATCAAGGGCGAGCCTGACGCTTCAAGCTTCCCATCAGGCGGTATCCGTGCTACTTTTGAAGCAAGAGGATATACAGCTTGGGACCCTACTTCATATGCATTTATTAAAGACGGTTCACTTTGTATTCCAACAGCTTTCTGTTCATACACAGGTGAGGTTCTTGATAAGAAAACTCCGCTTCTCCGTTCTATGGAGGCTATCAATACACAGGCTCTTAGAATTCTTAAACTTTTCGGCAACACAGAGGCTAAGAGAGTTATTACAACAGTTGGTCCTGAGCAGGAATACTTCCTCATTGATAAGGAAATGTATAAAAAGCGTAAAGACCTTATCTACTGCGGAAGAACACTTTTCGGTGCAAGACCTCCTAAGGGTCAGGAACTCGAGGACCATTACTTCGGCGTAATTAAGCCAAGAGTTTCTGCTTATATGAAGGAGCTTGATGAAGAGCTTTGGAAGCTTGGCATTCTTGCTAAAACAAAGCATAACGAAGTTGCTCCTGCACAGCACGAGCTTGCTCCTATCTTTACTACATCAAATGTTGCAACTGACCACAACCAGCTTACAATGGAGATGATGAAGAAGGTTGCTGACCGTCATGGTCTTGTTTGCTTGCTCCACGAGAAGCCATTCGCAGGCGTAAACGGAAGTGGTAAGCACAATAACTGGTCAATGTCTACAGACCTCGGAGAGAACCTCCTCGAGCCAGGCAAGAAGCCAAGCGAAAACAAGCAGTTCCTTCTCTTCCTTGCAGCTGTTATCAAGGGTGTTGATGAATATCAGGACCTCCTCAGAATTTCTGTTGCAAGTGCAGGCAATGACCACCGTCTTGGTGCTAACGAGGCTCCTCCTGCTATTATTTCTATCTTCCTCGGTGACGAACTCAAAGATATTCTTGATGCTATCGAAACAGGTACAGAATACCATGCACAGGGTAGAGCTATTATGGACACTAAGGTTGCTGTTCTCCCTAACTTCTATAAGGATACAACTGACAGAAACAGAACCTCACCGTTTGCGTTTACAGGAAACAAGTTTGAATTTAGAATGGCTGGTTCAGCTGAAAATATTGGTTGCCCTAACGAAATGCTCAACACAATCGTAGCAGAAGAACTTGAGCAGTTCGCAGATGTTCTCGAGAAGGCAGACGATTTTGATAAGGCTGTTATCGACCTTGTCAGAAAAACATATCAAGAGCATAAGAGGATTGTATTTAACGGTGATAACTACTCTGATGAGTGGCTTGAAGAGGCAGAAAGAAGAGGTCTTTATAACCTCAGATCTATGCCAGAGGCTATGCCTCATTATGTTGCTGAGAAGAACCTCAAGCTCTTCAAGAAGCACGGAATCTTTACTGAGGCAGAGGTTCGTGCAAGATATGAAATTCAGCTCGAGAACTACTCTAAGATTATCAACATTGAAGCTCTTACAACACTTGATATGGCTAAGAAGGATATCGTTCCTGCTGTTGTTAAGTATTTGAAGCTTCTTGCTGATTCTGCAAGTGTAATGAAATCTATTGACAGCGATATTTGCACTTGTGCAGAAACAGAGCTTCTTAAAAAGCTTTCTGCACTTCTTACAGACTTTACTAAGAAGATTGATGTTCTTGATAAGGCTGTTGTTGGTGCTAAGGATTACACAGATGTTCAGGAGCTTGCTAACTACTATAGAAATTCTGTATTTGCGGCAATGCAGGAGCTTAGAGCAGTAGCTGATGAGATGGAATCAAATATGTCTGCTGAATACTGGCCATATCCATCATACGGAAAGTTGCTTTTCAGCGTCTGATTTAGAGCTACATATAAAAGGGATAAAAGGGGTAACTCTATATAAATGAGATGATAAAATGCGGAGTTCTTGCTACCGCATTTTATTATACAATATTTTTAAATTTTTAATATTTAAAAATTTAAAAAAATGAGAGGGGAAATAGATTATGGGCGAATATTCTGCTGTAAATACCATATGGGTATTAGTTGGTGCGGCACTTGTTTTTTTCATGCAAGCAGGCTTCGCAATGGTCGAAACAGGTTTCACAAGGGCTAAAAATGCTGGTAACATCATTATGAAAAACTTGATGGATTTCTGTATCGGCACACCACTTTATTGGCTGGTTGGTTTCGGAATAATGTTTGGAACATCTTCAGCATTTTTCGGAAACATTGACCTCTTTGCGGTAGGAGGTTACAGCGGTGCATATGATAGCATACTTCCTGACGGAGTTCCGTTATATGCATATATGATTTTCCAGACAGTTTTCTGTGCAACATCAGCAACAATCGTTTCTGGTGCTATGGCAGAAAGAACTAAGTTCAGTGCTTATTGCGTATATTCAGCAATCATCAGCTTGATTATTTATCCGATTTCAGGACACTGGATTTGGGGCGGTGGCTGGCTTGCACAGCTTGGTTTCCACGATTTCGCAGGTTCTACAACAGTTCATATGGTTGGCGGTGTTGCAGCACTTGTTGGTGCAATCTTCCTCGGACCTCGTATCGGTAAGTATGGCAAAGACGGCAAGCCAAGAGCAATTCCAGGTCATAGCTTGACACTTGGTGCTTTGGGTGTATTCATTCTTTGGTTCTGCTGGTTCGGATTTAATGGTGCTTCAACTGTTTCTATGACAGGTGATGACACAATCGCAAATGCAGGTTTGGTTTTCTATACAACTAACCTTTGCACAGCAGTTTCTACACTCACAGTTATGTTTATTACTTGGGTTAAGTATAAGAAGCCTGATGTTTCTATGACATTGAATGGTTCTCTTGCAGGACTTGTTGCTATTACTGCTGGTTGTGATACAGTTGAGCCTTGGGCTGCTGCTGTTATCGGTGTAATTGCAGGTTTCGTAGTAGTATTTGGTATTGAATTTATTGATAAGGTTTGCAAGATTGATGACCCTGTTGGTGCAGTTGGTGTTCACGGAATGTGCGGCTTTGTTGGAACAATCTGTGTAGGTATTTTCTCTAATGGCTACGGCACAAAGGGCAAGGGCCTTATATATGGTGAATTTGAATGTTTAGGCATTCAAACACTCGGTGCTGTGGTAGTTGCACTTTATGTAGCAGTTGCTATGACAATCGTATTCTTTGTAATCAAGCATACAATGGGACTTCGTGCTTCAAGAGAAGAAGAAATCAAGGGTCTTGATATTACAGAGCATGGCTTGGTAAGCTCTTATGCAGACTTTATGCCAAATGTATCTTCTGTTGCTCTTGATGATACAGACGCTGATGTTGGTGAAGTTCCAGTCAACGAGGCTGTTCCTGTACAGGTTGCATTTACTCCTAAGGAAAAGAACACGGTCACAGCCTCTGATGTTAAGCTTTCTAAGATTGATATTGTTCTCAAGCAATCTAAGTTTGAAGACCTCAAGAATGCACTTAATGAAATCGGTGTAACAGGTATGACAGTAACTCAGGTTCTCGGTTGTGGTGTACAGAAGGGTAAAACTGAATACTATCGTGGTGTTGAGGTTGAGATGAACCTTCTTCCTAAGGTTCAGGTTGAAATCGTTGTTTGCAAGGTTCCGGTTAAGGCAGTTATTGATGCGGCAGTAAAGGCACTTTATACTGGACATATTGGCGATGGTAAGATTTTCGTATATGATGTTGAAGATGTTGTTAAGGTAAGAACTGGTGAAACAGGTTGCGACGCACTTCAAGGTGAAGACGATATTTGATTATCGCATTTAGGGTACTTACATATACTTTCTGAATAAATTTGCGGCAAGCTTGCTCTTGGGTAATTACTCAAGGGCAAGCTTCAATTTTGCAGAAAATTCTGTAAAATATTTTTTAAAAAGACTTGACTTTTTATTGATGGTTTGATATAATATCATTCGTTGACAAGAGATGTCAAAAAAAGTTGATATTTGCGAGTGTGCTGGAATTGGCAGACAGGCACGTTTGAGGGGCGTGTGTTTTACGACGTACGGGTTCAAGTCCCGTCACTCGCACCAGATTATTACGGTGGTTTTGAAAAATCACCGTATTTTTTGTTATAGTATGTGTCAGAATTTTCAGATATTAGGCAAATGAAGAAATATATTCTATAGGATTTGAATGATGTTAAGTACTTGATTATTAAAGTAATTTTAGAAATCCTGTTGTGTTTATGGGAACTGAAACCAATCGTTTGAAAATGCTGTTTATTTTTCCAACAAAATGAGGAAGAAAAATTGGTAAACAATTGATACAATATGATATTCGGAATTATGAAATTCAAGAGGTTGCTATCAACGATAAAGAAGTTGGATTTTATAAGCATTTAGGCTTTGAAATATATAAAATTGTCCCTATTGAAGACGATTTGTTTTATGATAATAATTATCATTTCTTTGAATAAGAAACGTTTCTAATGCATGGATATCATAATCCAACAAAACATTAAAATCACCAGTATGGTAGATTCCTAAATGTCTTATAACACCATTTTCAGGCTGAATTGCCAAATACTGGCTTTTGATTTGAGTTGTGGGATGTGTCATTTCTACGATAACAGCATTATCAATATTCTCCATAAATTTCTTAAATGTATTGATTCTCTTCTTCACCTTATTACTGACACTATATCCATGCTTACTACCAATGATTCCCAGAATTTCTTCATCACTCGTATTAAAATGCTTTATATTCCTAAGTATTATCTTGCCAGGAAGTGTGTTATTGGACATTTCCATATACTGTAGACCAAGCAAGTGAGATAGTCCATCTTTGCTTAGATGTATCATAAAATCCTTACTTTTACTGACAATTCTATAATCTTTTTCTGACAGATTTTCAAACCAATTGATTGTCTCTATCGTTTTATAATTTGCCATTTATCTATCCTTTCCAATAAAAAAACCAAGCACATCATATGTCTTGGTTGATTTTGAAATTAGCTTTTCGCTGGATATCGCACCACGCTAGGCTTACCGTAAAGCTAACGGTAATAACTCTTGATGATCTTCACATTTCATGCCCTTGAAGCTGAGGCGAGGTGGTTACTACCTCTTGGTCCAATTTACCAATTCCATTATAGCATAAACATTTATTTTTAGTCATTATAATTCAGATTAATTTGATATTCATCACTTTCATCACTTTCACTTTCTTCACATTGCTTTCCTATAGATTTCTTTTGTAAGTGGCAATCATCCACGTATACTTCCGTTACGTATATCTTCTTGCCGTCCTTCTCATAGCTTCTCGCATGTAGTTGCCCTTCCAGTTCAATACGTGATCCCTTTTTTCCATAGTTTCCAAGGTAATCGGCTTGCACACCCCATGCCACACAATTGATGAAATCTGCAGTATCTTCTTTAGATCGTGTACGATGAACCGCAACTGTAAAACTCGTAACGTGTTTACTATCTTTTCCTTCCGTTACTTTCACTTCAACATCTTTCAC
>OGXX01001233.1_pt1 | contig 26332 bp, 21 predicted proteins | sample 1576301 | NCBI WGS metagenome assembly OGXX01 (sample SAMEA3541469, study PRJEB24748) | human gut metagenome | biome: human gut; feature: human-associated habitat; material: faeces | place: China | collected 2012
TCGCTTTACAGCGGCTTCGAAAACATGCTCGGTATCTACGGCTTCACCATACAGCTCTACTGCGACTTTTCAGGCTACAGCGACATAGCCATAGGCCTGGCTTTGCTCATGGGCTACAGATTTCTCGACAACTTCCGCGCCCCCTTCAAATCGCAGAATCCCACTGAATTCTGGCGCCGGTGGCATATATCGCTGTCATTCTGGCTGCGCGACTATCTCTACATACCCTTGGGAGGTAACCGATGCGGCAAGACACGCCGCAACGCCAACCTCATGTCCACAATGGTGATCGGCGGCCTGTGGCACGGGGCCTCATGGATGTATCTCCTGTGGGGTGCCATACACGGCTTCTATCTTGTAGTCCATAAAGAGCTTAAACGCATACTGCCTTCGTTGCCCGACGAAAAGAAAGGACAATGGTGGAGAGTCGCCGCCAACATGTTCGTTACATTCAACCTTATGGCCCTTGCATTTGTTTTCTTTAGAGCACGCTCACTTGAGGATGTACAGGCCATGGGACACCAGATAGTCAATGACTTTCACCTGTCTGTTGCGCCCCAGTTCGTCGAAGGCTATCTTTTCATAGTGCTGGCCATGCTTCTCGGCTATTTCATGCATCTTGCCCCGTCGTCATGGTCCGTAGCTGTGAAAAGACAAATGGAAAAGCTTCATCCCGTCGTATTGGCCCTCATACTGGCCGCCGTCATACTTCTTGTGATCCAAGTGCGCCAAAGTGAAATAGTACCGTTCATCTATCTCCAATACTGACGTCATCATGGAGCAGCAAGCCATCCCCCCGTCGCCGCAGCCCAAAAAGAGCTTTCGGGTACGACTGAAAGAGTCGGCCATTGATCTGAAATCCTATTTCAACCTGTCGGCCGACCTGGAGCCGCAAGCTGATGCAGAGCAGTCCATCCGCTCCGGCATATCCTTCAAGGGGAGCCAGCTGCTGGTGCTCATATTTGCGATATTCATAGCTTCATTGGGCCTTAACACCGACAGTGTTCCGGTAGTGATAGGCGCCATGCTCATATCACCGCTAATGGGACCTATAATCGGCATGGGCCTCGCCATAGGCATAGAGGACTATTCGCTGCTAAAACGCGGTCTAAAGAATATAACAATGGCCGTGCTCGGTTCCGTACTCGCATCGGCTGTATATTTTCTCATATCGCCCCAATACGAAGGGTCAAGCCAGCTGCTCGCCCGCACATCCCCCTCAATCTACGATGTCCTGATAGCCCTGTTCGGCGGTGGCGCAGGCATTATAAGCATCGCATGCAAAAACAAAGGGCAGGTAATGCCTGGCGTTGCCATAGCAACAAGCCTCATGCCCCCTCTGTGCACAGCCGGTTACGGACTGGCCACGCTCCAGGCCAAATTCTTCTTCGGCGCCCTCTATCTGTTCACCACCAACACCGTATTCATTCTTTTCGCCACATGGATAGGCGTAAAACTGCTTGGATATAAGCGTGTGGTGTTCTCCAACCCCCGGCGTCACCGGAGCGTGCAGGTACTGGTTTATTCGGTGGTGGCCCTTACTGTGGCCTTGAGCATATACCTCACCATCGGCATGATCCGCACAAGCATTTTCATGGCCAAAGCCGACGAATTCGTGCAGAATGAGATGGTGTTCCCAAACACACAGGTACTCAATCACTCTGAAACCATGGTGCGCGGACAAGGCACCATCAACGTCACCCTCATTGGCGAGGCCCTCCCCAAGGACTCCCTGCAGCTCGCTATGCTCAACAAGCTCGACTCCGTAGGCCTCGGAGGCACAAAGCTCAACATCAAGCAGGGATTTTCAATGGATAGCCGTAACGATGACCTGAGTGAAGCCATGAGGGATGATAAATTTTTCGCGCTCATGCAGCAACAGCTTGTACGGCGGCAACAGGAAATTGATTCGCTCAAAGGAATTGTCGATAACGAACGCTCCATTCAGGCTGAAAGCCGGGCTATGGCCTCGGAAATCAAAGTGCTATTTCCGGGCGTCAAGGATATAGCCCTCACCCATTCCTTCGCCACCAACACCCTGACCGGACAATCCGACACCATAAATCTCCTTATGGTCAATTCACCGCAGGGACTCAACGCCTCCATGCGCCAGCGGCTCACGGAATATGCCCGCATCAGGCTCAACCGCCATCAGCTGCGGCTGCTCGTAAATCCTCCGTCATTCCCGTGGCCCCAACAGCCTGACAATAAAAAACAATAACACCTATCCATCTTATTATCACATCTTGAACCATGAAAAAATCTGTCTTGCATCAAATTCTCGTCGTTACAGCCGGAGCAGCCCTCATCTCATCGGCCTCATGTTCCGGAAAACCTGCGGCTACATCATCCATGCCCGAACCGGCTGACTCGCCCGCCCTGCAAAATGCCTCATCCGGGGCGATCGACCGCCTTTACGTGTGGTCTCCCGAACTGGGCGACACCGTAACCGTCGACGTATGGCTCCCCGACGGATATGAAGCCGACAACAGCCGTCGTTATCCCGTCATATACATGCACGACGGACAGAACCTCTTCGACGCCTCCACCACATGGAACCACCAGTCGTGGGATATGGACTCCGTTACCGGCGCCCTCATAGCTCAGGGAAAAATAGAAGCCCCTGTAATAGTAGGTATCCACAGTGTGTCTGAATCCCGTATCGGCGATCTTATGCCGGAAGATGCAATCAACTATCTTGACGATGAATCCGACACTCTGAAAACAAATTTCACAAAAAGATCTTCCCGCCCCATACGCGGCAACGCCTATGCCCGGTTTATTGCCACTACGCTCAAACAGGGCATTGACACCCTATACCGCACACTCCCCGACCGCGCCCACACTTCCGTAATGGGCTCAAGCATGGGTGGACTTATGTCGCTCTACGCCATGTGCGAATATCCCGACGTGTTCGGCAACGCGGCATGCCTCTCGACCCATTGGGTAGGAGTGACCGACGGAAATCCGGCTTTTGCCGAGGCCATGGAAAAATACACCGCCGCCAAACTCCCCGACCCGGCCAGCCACCGCCTCTATCTTGACCGCGGCACCACTACCATCGACTCGCTGTATGGCCCCGCGCAAAGCCGTATGATAGCCCTTGTCAGGTCACGAGGCTATGAGATGGGCGCCACACTCGACACTCTCACCGCCGATGGAGCGCCGCATGAGGAACGCGCCTGGAATGCCCGTGTACACCGCCCGCTGACATTCCTTTTAGGCACATCTCCCCGCTGATCCGCCATCAACACCCCAACATCACGCCGGAGCTCAGGAAACACGGATTATCCTGCGCCCCGGCGATGTATTTATGATAAGCGGCACCGTTTCATAAGTAACCACACTCGTGTCAAGCCCGAATGCCGCCTGATCCGAAATGCCGAGACGCCTCAAAACGGCATGGAGACGCATCAGCATGGCCACACCACCAGGACAATTGCTCGACACGGAAAAGATACGGTGCAGAATTATAAACCGGAAGTCACCAGGAATGCCATACTTGCGCAGAGAAGGATAAGAACTTGTAAGATCAAGATCTCCCGCCGCCACAAGATCCTCCACCACCTGACGCAGATACACGCTTATCTTAGGTTCCACCCTGAAGCCGAACCGCATTCTTACCAGATATATTGTCTCCGGCTCAAGAATCTCCACCGAATAGCTGAGCGTATCCGGGTCATCGGCATTCTCTATGTGCACAAACCAGTAATGATCGGCACGTTTGGGCTGTTTGTTCACAATGGAATATATCAGTTTGGTTTCTATCAGCCTCTGATCAGGCGAACGGCTGAGATAAACAAGGTTGGACGCATACTTGGGAATTGAACTATCCTCCTTTATTCCGGAAATCAGGCTGACACATCCGGCCAGCTGACGATATTCGATAAATCCGGCACGGGCACGTGTGGCATTGCGCCATATCACCATAACCGCCGCTACAACACCCGCTATAAGCATACTGAACCACCCGCCATGAGTGAATTTGAACAGATTGGCAACAAAAAACAGCCCCTCCGTAGTGGCAAAGAACACGAGAAACAATGCGCATAGAAAACGCCCTGTTCCGCAACTTCTGAGCCAGAAAGTCAGCAGCACGGTAGTCATGAGCATAGTCACCGTTATGGCAAGCCCATACGCGGCTTCCATATGGGCGGAATCACGAAACAGAATCACCGTGACAAGGCAACCGGCAAGAAGAGCCCAGTTAATGGCCGGAATATATAGCTGTCCTTTCTCTGCCGACGGATATTTGATCTTGAGCTTTGGCCAAAAATCAAGATTCACAGCCTCTGAAAAAATCGTGAATGAGCCGCTAAGCAATGCCTGACTCGCTATAATGGCAGCTCCCGTGGCCATTACCACAGCTACTACCATAACACTCTGCGGCACCACAGCATAAAACGGATTCACCCCCTGAACCGCCTGCCCGGCATTGGCTATCAGCCATGCGCCTTGCCCGAGATAGTTCAGTATCAGCATTATCTTTACAAAAATCCAGCTGACTGTGATATTTTTGCGGCCGCAATGTCCCAGATCCGAATACAGAGCCTCCGCACCTGTAGTGCAGAGAAACACAGCCCCGAGAATCAGGAACCATCCGGGATAACTGATCAGAAGCCGTATAGCACACCACGGATTAAAAGCTTTCAATATAGCTGGGAAGTCAGGTATATGCGTTATGCCCGCCACCCCCAGCGCGAGGAACCATACAAGCATGAACGGCCCGAAAAAACGCCCGATCTTGCCTGTGCCTGCCTGCTGCATAAGAAATATCAGCACTATTATGGCCACCACAATCGGGATTACCGGAACTTCCGGAGCCACAATCCTTAGCCCCTCTATAGCCGACGTCACAGTTATGGCCGGAGTTATCACCCCATCGGCTATAAGCGCGGCAGCCCCTATGGCACCTACGATATAAAGCCACCGCCGCGGCACCTTGCGCAACAATGCAAACAGAGCGAGAATACCACCCTCGCCACGGTTGTCGGCACGCAAGGCCAGAAGCACATACTTCACCGTGGTTTGCAGCGTTAGAGTCCATATCACACACGAAACGGCACCTGCTATATAATCCTCGTCAAAATGCGGGTTCACACCCGTTATGGCTTTCATTACATACAAGGGCGACGTGCCTATGTCACCGAACACAATGCCCATCGTCACTATAAGTCCGGTCAGAGTCAGCCGTTTCAGTGACGACTGATGTGATGAATCATTCTGTGCCATATACTGAAGTTGTTACTTATAGGTTAACAGAGTACCTATAAGTAACAACTTCCTATGCCCTGCGGTTTCCCGCCATTTGAGGCATATTATTTATTTCTCAAGTAGCACAGTCTTCGATTCCCAGGCCTTGGCAGCATCCAGAACCTTCATAAGTTCCGGCCATTGGGCGGCAGGAAGTATCTTATGGTTATATCGTTTGAGTATGTCCACTTTCAGAACTCCGGCATCCTCCCGGGCAGTGACACGGAAAAGTCCCGCGTCATTACCCACGGATTCATTTAGCGCCGCAAGGGTTTTGGGGCTCACACGGTAACCGGCCGGAAGTTCCACGCTTATAACCGTATTGTACTCCCGTGGCGAGCGCATGTACACATCGTCCTGACGTACCCTGTCAGTCTCCAGCAGCTGTATCTGGTCATTCAGCAGTTTCCCTACCGACAACACCATATTTCGCCCGGCTCGCTTCACCAATCCGTCCATAGTATATGAAACCTCATATGTAAGGTCGGGCTTGGCGGGATCTATGCCGATATTGATTATTCTTCCCTCTCCAAACGATGCAGGCGCCTTGCCATGATAGTCCTTGACCTCATCCTTGAATTTCTCAATCTGCTTACGGCGTGCGTCAGCAAACAGCTCCTCCAGTTCAGCCATCCGTTTCTTGTTGAACTTGTAATTTACCTTAAGGCCGTCACGGTTCAGGAAATCCTTGTAGCCGTTGAGTATGTCCTCATAAGTAAGGATTGACTGTGCGTGAAATTTTGTAGTGCCAGTGTTCGACTCAGTGCGCTTTATATCAAGCATGTTGCCGTCTATGCGTGCGCTTACCGACGACACACTGCGGTTATCGGCCGCCACACTTCCAGGAAGGCGGAAATACACCGAATCAGCTTCAGGGTGTTTTTTACGTTCCTTATGCGGTCGCCACGCCTGTGCCTTGCGCCACTGCACGAGCGGAGGGATCTCATTTGGAGCAAACACACCCTCCCAGGGCACATAATAGCGGTCAGTCCCTTCCGGATGCACATACCAAAGGGCGTTGTAGTTGTATATCAGCGAATCGAGCGGCTGATATTCCTCCGAGGTCGACATACCGCGCTCCAATCTGATCTTGCGCTTGTCCATGAATTTCCACATCTCCTGAAGCCCTTGCTCCGAAGGATCCCAGTTATTTCCGAGACTGATATAAATCCCGAGGTTATAATAATAGTCCGTAAGATCCGTCACAGAGTATTTACCCTCCTTGTATAGCTTTTCAAGCCCCTTGATTATATCACCCCCTTTTTCCAGGCCATTCTTGGTCACAAACCAGTCCCCCTCGTTTTTCATTCCCATGAACGGGCTGTCCCAGCGGTCCTCTTTGATCAGCCTCACATCAGGATTTGACTGCACTCCGTCCTTACGGGCACTCGGAGGAGTGTATTGATCCGAACGGCGGTTGAAAATGCTCATCTTTATCAGAGGCGACTGCTGCACCGGATTATACCACAACCGCGGTTCCTTGCCCGAAATATCCTCGGCCACGAGGTCAAGCACATAATTTTTATCCTCATCGCGGCTTATTTTGAAATCAGGGGCTCCGTTGAGCGTGCGGTACTGCGTTGTGAGGTTATCATCCACCACACAATGGATTGAATAGTTCAGAATCGGATAGTCATCTTTCAGATAAAATTCCATAGGGTCAAGATGGCGGTTCTGTAGCTTTGTCTCGGTGTAGAAAAACACATCTATATTATCGCCGGCCTCAAGCCCCGGAATGGCAAGCTTACGGCGCTGCTTATCCCCTTTCTTGCCCTCGGTCACCTCTATGTAGTCGTCAGTGTTCACATCCACAATCCGGCCATCGGGCTTTATCACCCTCACCCCCATCACCTGTGAATTTTTTTCATAGCCGTCGTAGAATTTCTGTTTTGACTTGGTGGCAAAATCAAACTCCGAATACTTTTCTATGGCAGCCTTGTCAGCCACATGTATAAGCATCCGCTCCAGAATACTACCCTCTATACGGGCCTTACGCGAAAATGCCAGAAAAGAACCGGGCATCAGCCCGAAGCCGGTTTTCTTACGGGCATTTATGTCATGATACACAGCTATCATCACAGCCGATTCATTCTTATACTTCTCCGGGATATCCCTCACTTCAAACGCCGGAAGATCCATACCGTAGACCTCCGCCTTAACTTTCTCGGCGAACTTACGGTACTTTTCCGTTTCGTCAGCCTTCTGCTGAAGTACACCTATAACCACGGCCAACACCGCGAGAATCAATTTTTTCATATCGGATTTAATCTGTTTTATGTTATATTCATAGTTTTACAAGCTCTATCTGCGAGTTGCAGGCGTCGTTCCATTCTCCAAGCATCCGGTTCCACTGCGGTATATCCTCCAATGGCATTTCCGGATTCGTTATCTCCATGCTCTTGGCCATGCACACAGTGTTCCCTTTCCTTGAAAATTCACATGTAAACCGGGCAAAATCACATTCCCCGGTATAATTCTCCGGAATGTAAGTTACCTTATAGCCTGCGGGAATCTCCACCGAGGCACTGCGCACCACACATCCGCGGAGCGGCAACATATAGTCGTTTGTTCTGTGATCGGTATCCACCTTCTCGGCAAGCGGATCAGAAATAGTGTTCAGATCCAGATACACATGCCCCTCGCTTTCGGTCACAGCCACATTATTTATTATGGGAGCCTCAATAAAAGCGCTTCCGTCCGGTGCGAACCTCACATTCAGCCTTTCGGTGTCAACCGAAGCCCTTGACGCCGGAACAAGAGATCTTGAAACAGCCTCCTGTTGCAGATGCTTGGGCACAGAGTGGATCTCATCCATTATAAATTCCTCGAAATCGCCCGTCAGCCTGCGCGTAACCTGTCCCGCCAGAGCGCCGTCCCTGAAGCTGTAGGCATATGCGAGCGAATCAGTCGACGCCTTAGGCGGCAACATCGGCAATCGGCACAGTTCATAGCCGTCATCCTTAAACACCATAGCTTCCTTTCCCTGTATGGCATATGGAACATGGTTCGACGGTATATACTCGTTAGTAGCATCCAACCATAAAGTATCCCCACCTTGCGGCACCATACATATCATGTGGTCAGTAGCGGCCAACGATGGCGACGCGCTGATATCAAAAGGAATATCGCGGGTTCCTATTGCTGCCGTATAAGCCTGTACGCCGATATGGCGCAATAATGTGGCGACAAGCAGAGCCATTCCCTTGCAGTCTCCGAATTTCTTGCGCAACACCTCGGCCGGACGGTCAGGCCTGTATCCGGCTTCTCCCGCTTCATATGCCACATAGCGCACGGTTTTCTGCACATACCTGAATATGGCGTCTATACTGTCTCTCCTCGAAACCGCCCCTGAGCATATCTCATCCGTAAGTTCATCGATACCGGGAACCGACGTATCCGTTTCAAGCAGCGGACGGTGGTAACCGTACAGTGAATCCACATCCGTGAAATATCCCCCTATCAGTATATAGGGCAACGCCCGCAACACACCCGGCGACCGCACCTCATCCTTCACAGCCGGCAGGTCCGTAATGGTATAGGTGACAATTCGCGTGCCGTTTTTGTCCGTAGTGTCATCCCTGGTTATGCAACCCTGCGGGAAATTACAATCGGTAAGCGTAAGCGAAGACATCCATTCCGGAATCTTGAAAACCACCGTCTTGGACTTGACTGGATAATCACCCGCCAACGGTACCTTGGCAAAATAGGCCGGGTCAAGAAACGTCCGTTTATATTCCACCTTTGCTTTCTTACCTTTATAAGGCAGCTCTATATCGAAATAACAAAACTTGCTGTCGTCATGAAACACCGTGGGTGAATTGGCATTCTTGTACAGGGCATTACGTTCCGACACCTCGTCAAGCTTTATTATGTCGTTGTAATATATGAATTTATGAAGTTTCTCACCATGTCGCAGGGCTTCATACACCTCCTTCGACGAATTTTTTATCACCGGGCCATTCTTGCCACGTGTTATCTTATACTCCTCCGTGCCGGAGGTCACGAAAATATTGTCCTGCGGAGGTGCGCAGAGTCCTGACAAATACACACAGCATAAAGCAAAAATTACAATTCCAGGGCGCATAGCATATCTACAAATTTGATTTTTTGCAAATATAACCAGCAGATGCAACAAAAAGCGTGATCTCAATCACACTTTTATCCATATATTCCTATATATTATTATTTTTGGCTCTTAGCCGGGCAAACGCCTCACGCGATATGCCGAGATATGAAGCGATAACCGTATTTGTCATCATAGTGTGTATGTGCGGTTCGCGCCGTAAAAGCTCATAATAGCGCTGTTCAGGCGAATCACACCTGAATGAGACTGCCCGTACCAGAAATCCGTAGGCTATGGCTTCGGCAAAATGGCGCCTGTACCCCTCAGGCAGGCACGAGTCCATATATTCCCGGCATTCATTCAATGAAGCACAATAAGCCGTCGAGTGACAAAGCGCCCTGACATCAAACATTGAACGCTGCCCTGGCTGCGAAGCTATGTACGCCCCGATAAGCTCTCCGGGAAAAGCCATCGACAGAATCTGTTCCCGGCCCTTGTAATCATATTGTGAGAATGAAAATGCCCCTTCCTTCAACACAGCTATATTCCTCGCCACGTCTCCCCGCGAATAGAAGCATTCACCGCGGCGGAACCTGACAGCTTCGCCGTTTTGTATCAGATATTCCCTTATCAAGGAAATATCGAACACATCATATATGACCATATCGCCCATACCGGATTTCAATTAAACGGGCTGCTTCTCACGAGGCAGCCCGACTATTATCTACAATCTATAAAAACATATATATTTGAAAAAAGGATGTTTTTGTGAAGCTAAATCAGCTTATAGCCTGTTTTATGATTCATCACAAATTTAGTGATTTATGATGCACCTAAATATAAATTTATGTTAAAGAATCAAAACCAAAGCTAACCGCATCATTTATTCAGGTACGTCGGCACCAGAACCCAGGGAAAAGGATCCCTCACACCGAGATCCCTCCGTGTGCGCAGAGTGTCAAGCGCTTTAAGCGCATCGGCCGCATTAGGCTCCGAAAGGGCCGCCACATAATACAGCGGCTCGCCGGTCTGAATAATAAAAGCATTCTTATATCCTCCTTCAATCATACGCTTACGCATTTCGCGGGCATTGAATATCTGCTTGAACTGTCCCACGACAAGTTGATAGCGGGCAGCGGTGGCCGGTGTGGCCCCCTCCCCTTTCGTATAACCGATCCGCTCTATCCTGTAGTGCAGCGTATCGGAGCCTACCGTGACGAAAGCCGGACGCCCCTGGGCCCTGAACTTATTGTAGATCGTGGAGTCCAGATAATCACCCTCGCCTCTGCCCTCAAGCGTGCGCTCATAAGCCTGACGGTAGTTCTTTTCCGATGGCTTGCAGGCCGACAGCGCAGCCATCAGGGCAAGCAGAATAACCGCAAACGTAAGTCTTGAAATTTTCATATTCCTATTTGTTTTCTAAAATCAGAAGGGCACGGGCCGGAAAGGTCATTTCGGGTGTGATGGTCACCTTGCTGCCTGTAAGCATGTCGGTCATAACCGTTGAGGCTGGAACTATCTCCGCCACATTGGCCATAGACACCGTGATGGGTTCATCATTGCCGTTCATCATTACCACAACCCTGTCGTTGCCGGCCTTGCGCTCATATACATACAAACCGTTCACCGGCATGAAATGTTTGAGCGAGCCCTCGGTCACAGCCTTGTTGCCACGGCGCCAGTTGAGCACTTTTGTAAGGAAATCCATAGCCTCGATCTGCATGGGAGTCAGGCCTTCGCGGGTAAAGGCATTGATGGTGTCGCCCTCGAATCCGCCGGGAAAATCACGGCGCACATATCCGTCGCTCCCCTCCTTCGATCCGTTCATCAGAAGTTCTGTGCCGTAATATATCTGGGGTATGCCGCGCGATGTCAGCAGAAACGCCATAGCCTGCTTCCACCAGCCGAGATCCTTGGGAAGCTCCAAGAGGAAACGGTCGGTATCGTGGTTGTCAAGGAAAGTAAGTATCTTCGACGGATCGGGGAAAAGATAGTCAAGGGCAAGATGGTCATATATGGCATTCAGCCCAGACCAAGGGGTAGTCTGGCCGGAAAACGAGTCGCGGGCCTTGACTGAAAGCACAAAATCCATAACCGTGGGCAGCTCGGGATTGGTTTTACGGTTGGTTATGGAATTCTTCTGCCAGAATGCTTCACCGCCCTCATTGTCATACCAGCATTCGCCTACTATATTGAACCGGGGATATTCACGCTCCACAGCCCTGATCCATTCGGCCATGCCGTCAAGATCGGCATACGGGTGCGTATCCATCCTTATGCCGTCGATACCCGAGTTCTCTATCCACCATATGGAATTCTGGATAAGATACTTCATGAGATGCGGATTGCGCTGGTTCAGGTCAGGCATTGCGGGCACGAACCATCCGTGCACCGTCCGTTCATAATCATAATCGCTTACATACGGGTCATACACTGTGGAAAGACGGAAATTGGTCATCACATCACCCCCAGGATTATTGATCCAGTCACTGTCCGGAATATCTTCCATCCAGGGATGCGCCACTCCGCAGTGGTTGAAAATCATGTCCATCACCACCTTGAGGCCGCGGCCATGGGCTGAGGCCACAAAATCTTTCCATTCCTCATTGGTGCCGAATCTCGGATCAATATTATAATAATCGGTAGTGGCATAACCGTGATACGATCCGCCAGGCATATCGTTCTCAAGCACCGGATTCACCCAGATGGCCGTAACGCCGAGCGAGTCGATATAGTCGAGATGTTGCTTCATGCCGGCTATGTCACCTCCGTGGCGTCCGTTGTGGTCGGTGCGGTCAGGAGCCACCTCATGCTTCATCCCTTTCCCGCGGGTCGGCTCGTTATTGCCTCGGGCAAACCGGTCAGGCATTATCAGGTAAAGCACATCCGAAGCGTCAAAGCCGCCGAACGTGTCGGGATCGAGGTTTCTCGCCAATAAAGGATACTTGAGCGTATGGCGGCGCTTCCCCTCCTTAAAGGTTACCGGTATCTCTCCCGGTTTGGCGTCATCGCCCACATTGAGATAAACAAACAGATGGTTTTCCGACGCCGGGCGGTATATATCAGCGATCTTCACACCGGGATAATCCACCTCCACCTCGGCCTTTGCAATGCCGGGGCCGTAGACCATCAGCTGAAGAGTGTCCTGACGCATACCTGACCACCAGCATGGCGGTTCAACCTTCGTCACCATAGGAGCCTTGCGGGCTCCGGAAAGAGATAATGACGTAATCATGAGTGCTAATGTAAGATAAATAATTCTTTTCATAATGTATTAAATTTAATAACTGTTACTGCGTACAATCCTTATACAACGGATAAGGGCGGTGTTAAGCCTTCCGTCGGCATTACGGCACAACGGGTCATCATATTCGACCGAAAGCATATTGTCGCCCTCATGAAGGTCTATCCATACCGGGCTGCTCCATGAAGTGCGCCGCCACTCCCCCGGACCCAATGCCGGCATTACAACCAATCCGGCTCTTGCCCCGTTTACATACAGCGAACGCACGGCACACATCGAACCGTCCGACACCGGTCCGTAACCGTTGGCATAAAGCACCGACAGAACATAACGCCCGGCCCGCGCCATGACACTGAACCTCATTCTTTTGCGGCGTGACCCTGTAGTTTCCACAAATGCCGAGGCCGTCTTCTCATCCTCTATCAGCTTGGTGCCCGGCACTGCAAGGGAGTCCGCGGCTATCACAATTTCCGATCCGCGTCCCCACGACAGCACAGGCTGCGCCGCATAACTCACCGCTCCCGCACGGTTGGAGGCCGACACAGTCACAGCACGCAGCCCTATCGGCGGGGAAAGCGAAAACTCCTCCAGCGTATGTTCATCATACAGCGAACCGTCCACAAACGTAAGTATATCGCCATCCGTAAGCTTGCCGGCACCTGACACCCTGTAACTGTCTCCGGTAGCCGACAGCTGAGGTGTGGGCAGCATCAGTGACACAGGCGAAAAACGTGTCATCTGACGCCTCTCTCCCGGAGTATGGGTAAGAGTGATATCCACCGTATGCCGTCCTCCGAGTCCCGCCGGAAACAAATGGCGCCCCGACGGCACTCCGTCAATGCTGAAAGCCGCCACATGCCTTCCGCTGCCGGTTATATTTACTGTGAGGTCCGCATTCCGGTAACGTATCCCTTCTATACACAGATTCTCATCGTTGGCAAACGGACGGCACGGCGAAAATTCCATTCCCTCGGGCCCGAACTTCATGCCCGCATACCCTTTTAGCACCAGGGCCACATTCGCAGCCGCCCCCGTCAGGCGCCGCATAGGATTGTCGGCGGTGATATCTATCACACCCGAGGACGCATCACACACCCCGCGGTTGGATACCGCCAAGGCAGCCATACGCAGCTGAGCGGCTGCCGTATATCCCGCCATAGCCATATTGCCGGCCCTGCAAGCCATGAGATACCACAGAAGATTCGTCTCCGGACTTACGGAATTAAACGGATAGCATGCCGTTTCCGAAACCTGGGGAGTAACTGTGGCCGGCCCGTAAGGTGTAAGCGGGGCATGATCCATAATGCTCACGGACATTTCAGGCACTGAGATATGCCATAGCGAAGCCAATGCCTGTGCCACATTGTCGGTGCCCTGCATCATCACACCGTAAGGCGAGCCGTAGATCATACGGGAATAGAATCCCTCCGACGGAAGCCAGAAACGGAAATTGACAGCCTCACGGAGTGCCGCGGCCCGCTTTCGCCACAACGAAGCATCCCTGCCTGACAACGCCCCCATGTCCGCCAACACGTCAAAAGCCCGGATATAATAGATATTGTTGAGCAGTGAGTACGACCCGTATATCCCCGAAGCATCCATCCATTGCGGATAGGTGGAGGTATAGTTCTGCACCGTGCCGCATATCAGGGACTCCCGGCTCACGAAAGCCGCGGCATAATTGCGTTCAAGGGTTGACACCAACACGTCAAAAGCCTCCCCTAACCATGCCCTGTCACCTGTCACCTCAAACACAGCCCATGCCGCCGCGCCCCATATCACCTCCGAATTTACAACCGGCCATCCGCCGCCTATGCCCGGCTGACGTCTCACCTCGCCATCCTCGACCATCGACCGCAACACCTCCATTGACCCTTCGGGATCCACTACGGCCAGAGCCAGAATCACAGCCATACATGCCGGTTCCGTTTCAACATCCTCTGTCTTTATCATTTCGGCAATGTCACAAAGCGACATATTGACCACCGCATCCGTAAGCTGCGACGACGATCTTACCGACGGATAGCCACCGGGAAGCGAATCCTTATGCCACACAAGCTGCCGCGTCACCTCCGGAGCCGGCGACAGGGGAATGACAGCCTCAAATACACTGTCGCCGGCATTCCTCAGCCTTACCGGACTGCTGCCCCTCAAAGGCAGCGTGACCCACAGGCTGTTGAACGATCCGCTGTAAATAGTGTCGCCTGCCGGAGTGGTGAAATACCCCTTACGGCCTATATCACGCAAAGGGCCGCGCATATCCACCCGCAAACGCCATATATAATTCCGTGGCAATGTGTCGCTCATTATAGCGGAAGCGGGGATATTGTCGCTCCGGCCGAAAGGCACAGCCTCCGACACCGACACAGAGTCATTCAGCAACATATAATGCCAGCATCCCTCAGGCAGTTCATTGTCACGCTCGTTGACCGATAATCTGAAGCGGATCAGCGACGAGATCGGTCGGTAGGGCACCGTGTAATTGCTGCTCATCTCCCACGGCGACGCCGCACGTACAATAGTGTTCCCTTCCACAAGGCTGTCGGTGAACAGCGTGAACTGAGGCGAGGAATACAGCACACCGCGCCCTGAACCGTGACCAGTGCATCCCCCGAGGATCAATGTCACAAACAACAGCAAATTCAGCGCGGCCCGTCTCATAACAGCAGGATCATTTACAGCGGGCAAGGAAATCAGCCACAACAAACGTGCTTCCTCCCACAAATATCATATCCTCCGGCAATGCGGCTGCCACAGCGGCATTATAAGCCTCCTCCACAGTTTCGAAGCTCACTCCGTCAAGTCCTGCCTTTCGGGCTTCGTCCATTACCTGCGCCGCATCCATGGCCCTCGGCACAGAGGCCTGTGTGAAATAATAGCAGGCCCCCCGCGGCATCATGGCGAGGATCGACGCCACATCCTTGTCGTTTACAAACCCGATCACCATATGGAGGCTGCCCTTGAAATCCGAAAGCCTGCGCGAGATATACTCCCAGCCGCCCGTGTTGTGGCCGGTGTCACATACTGTGAGCGGTTCACGGTTCACAACCATCCACCTCCCCGACAGCCCGGTCGAAGATGTTACTGAACCCACTCCCTTGGCCACACTGGAGTTGTCGATCCTAAATCCGAGCTTCCGCAGTTCATCAAGCGCGGTAAGCACAGTGGCCATGTTGCGCGGCTGGCAATCCCCGGCAAGTTCCCCGGTTATATCGCCAAAACATGTACCCTCATACCTGAATCCGCCGAAACCCTCGATAGGGACCGCCACGGCATAAGGCCGCTCTTCGTCGGCAAAACGTATCGGGGCGCCTGCCTCGACAGCGGCTTTCTCGAAAACAGGCCGGATCTCATCATCCGCCTCCCCTATCACCACCGGCACACCCGGTTTTATTATGCCCGCCTTCTGCTCCGCTATCTCTCGCCGGGTGTGGCCGAGAAAAGCAGTGTGGTCAAGCGATATATTGGTGATCACACTCAGCATCGGGGTTATTATATTCGTGCTGTCGAGCAAGCCGCCGAGTCCCACCTCTATCACGGCAATATCCACCTTCTCCTCAGCAAAGAACTCGAAAGCCATCATCATGGTAAGCTCGAAAAACGACGGGGCCACATCCATCGCCATAGCCCGGTAACGTGACACGAAATCCACCACGGCCTCACGGTCGATCATCCGCCCGTCAACCCTCATGCGCTCTCGGAAATCCACAAGATGCGGCGATGTGTACAGCCCTGTGCGGTAACCTTGGGACTGGAGCACTGACGCTATAGTGTGGGCCGTGCTCCCTTTGCCGTTGGTTCCACCCACATGTATGCACGGATAATTCCGGTGAGGATGTCCGAAAGCCTTGTCAAGAGCCTTCGTGGTGTCTAATCCCGGTTTGTAAGCCGGCGCACCCTGCCTCTGGAACATAGGCAGGCGGGTATAGAGGTAATCAAGAGTCTCCTTATAATCCATTGTAAGCTGTATAATCTAAAACAATATCCATCCGGCAAGTCCGGCAGCGATAATCACAAAAATAGGATGCATCTTAAAAAAATAGACCAACACAAAAGCGCCCGCACAAATGCTTACACTTTTCACCACCTCAATGGTGTCGCGGCCGAAATTCTGGGCATTCATAAGCAGCATCGCCGCGGAAGCTATAAGCCCCACCACCACGGGACGCAACCCAGTGAACACCCCTTTTATGATGGCCGACTCCTTATGGCGCCGGATAAAATGGCTCGTATACAGCACAAGGAAAAACGACGGCACCACCACAACAAGAGTGCACACCACCGAGCCGAGCACACCCCACCACCATGCCGAAAAACCGCCGCCCGTCGACGTAGGCACCACATAACCTATATATGTGGCCGAATTTATCCCTATCGGGCCGGGAGTCATCTGCGATATGGCCACAATGTCGGTAAACATCTTCTCCGAAATCCACCCCGGCCCCACAATCTCACGTTCTATAAGAGCCAGCATGGCATAACCGCCGCCGAACCCGAACAGCCCTATCTTGAGATACGCCCATATAAGTTTCAGATATATCATATTTCCCTTAGCTTTTTATGCGTGAACCATATATAACCGCCTAATCCGCCAAGCACTATATAGAGTATGGGATTAGACACAACAGGCCATTTTGACCATATCAGCAGCGCCACGGCCACCGGGATCCACACCGACACAAGATTGAGCCGTGCGGCACGCGCCGCACTTATCACAGGCGCCACAATCAGCGCCACCACAGCCGGACGTATCCCCGAGAATATAGCCGTAAGCAGCGGGTTCGAATTTATAGCCTCCGGAGTCAGGAACACCGCTATGGCAAGAATTATAAGAAACGACGGCAATATAGTGCCCAAAGCAGCCACGACACTACCCCGCAGGCCGCTTATCTTGTCACCTACAGCCACCGATATATTCACAGCAAGAATACCCGGCAACGACTGGGCCACAGCAAGAAGATCAAGAAACTCCTCCCGGTCTATCCACGAGTTACGGTCCACAATCTCCTTCTCTATAATCGAAATCATGGCCCATCCTCCACCGAACGTGAACAGCCCTATCTTAAAAAAAGTAGTAAACAATCTCGCCACCTGACTTTTCATGACAGCAAATTTACTGCTTTTACCGGACAGTCATACATATAACTATCTATTTTTTCATCATATGCGATTGCCACGTCAGAAATTCTCCGTATCTTTGTATGTAGGGTGACTATAACCATTTAAAATATGAAGTTCAACACAAATAATATACATAGAAGTTCAAAATTACTTGAAATAATAGTCAAGAACAAATTTTACAATTGTGGTGCTAATGGAGACATTGTGTTAATGGCGGCTCTTACTCGATTTATTTGTTTTTGTTTTCAATTTGACAAAGCTTCATATTGCCATATAAAAGCTTGGAAATACAAAAATAAAGCAGTCTCTAACGACGGTATTATCTCAGATTCCGATGAAACTCTTCAATATTTTAATATTCAAGATGCTTTTTTAGGATATAATTCATGTTACGACACACTACTTCAAGCCATTAAATTTGCTTTTCAGTTAGTTCCTGAGCTAAAATCCAAAAATGATTTTGTAGAAGCGCTAAAAGATTGCAAATGGGGAAGTGACGGAAAATCTATTGGTATCAAAGAATTGTCAAGGGTTGCATGACTATACAGACTTTGAAGTTATCGCAGGTAAATCAGGCAGTTCAAAACGACCTGCTGTTGAACAGATCATTACTTCACTAATCGACTTCGATGATGTAGATTATGACGAGATTTCCGACTTGCTTTATAAACTTGTCGGCCAAGCAGTCCAAGCAATACGCAATAATGCGCCCGGCATCTCTGACGATGATTTAAACGAGCGCGTCCACGCATTCAAACAGAGTATTGCCGACAGCATATACAAACAGATGAAAGCACACTACCGCATTATTCCAGGAGAGTTCAAAATCAACAAAGTTATTCCGTTCTCAAAAATCCTCGATCAACCAATTGTTGTAAATAATTGGGGGACATTGGATTTTCACGAACCTGTTCCGAAACAAAAATCTGCGGTTATAAAATTTGTGTATGTAGGCTTTAAGAAGTCTTATTATACTAAATATCGTTTTGACAGTTCTACCGAACTTGATTTCTCATTTATTCTTGAAACAAATGATGAAGTCCTCAAATGGATTCGCCCTGTTCCCAATCAGTTCAATATATACTGGTCGAGCGGTGCGAAGAAATACGAGCCTGACTTCATTGTGGAAACCGCTTATGCGATATATATGTGCGAAACCAAAGCCGAAAAAGATGTTGACGATCCGGACGTGCAAGCCAAGGCCAAAACTGCCAGCGAGTTCTGCCGAAGAGTTACCGAATTTACAGCTCAAACATGCGGTAAACCGTGGCATTATATCATAATTCCGCATACCCTCGTTGACCGTGCTTATTCGTTCAATTATATTCTCCAACAAGCAAATCTCAGATAAAAAATATGAGGAATTTAGTATTTTTGCAGGTCTAAACAAAATTAGACCCTCAGTCATTATATATAAAACAAACATTCACGTCCAACTAATATTGATTCTATGCACACTTCATTGAAACTTATGTCAATGGCAGCTCTTACACTGGCATTGGGAGCTTGCAACGCAAACAAAGGTCTGACCGTCAACAACAACCAGCAGTCAGCAGTCACCGTTCCCGAAAAAATGACTGTGGCCAAGGCCAAACAGGAGCTCAAAGGGGAATGGATAGTTACAAATGTTGACGGCACTCCTGTGGAGAGCGCCAGCCAACTTTCTCTGTCGTTTTTCAACAACGAGGAAAACACCTCCAAGGATATAATCGACTTCTGCGGAAACACCGGATGCAACATTCTCAACGGAGCGTTCCAGTTGTCGGACAAAGCTACCATTACCCCTGCCGGCGAATTTCTTTCCACTCTTAAAGCATGTCCCGACGCTCCGTTCGAACTTACATTCAGCCAGGCACTCGCCAAAGCCGCACATTTCAGCATCAAGGTGATAAACAACGAATCCATACTGTATCTGACCGATGCGTCGGGTGATCTGGTAATGACTCTCCGCAAGCACAACATCAATTACATCAACGGCGCCTGGGAAGTAACCCAGATAGGCGGACAGGAAGTGCCCGAAAGCGTGGGAATAAAAATCGTAATCGACCTGCCGGAAGAAAAACTTCATGGAAACGCTGGCTGCAATGTGCTCAACGGCACAGTGAAAATGGATATGGCCCGCGAAAACGGCATTTCCTTCTCCAAACTGTTCACTACCCGCATGACTTGCCCCAACATAGCATACGAACAGCTGTTCATCCAGGCATTGGAACAAGTGACCCAATGCAGCGAAGGGCCCACAGCCAATGAGGCGTTGCTTCTTGATGCAGCCGGCAAGCCGGTAGTGGTCATGAAGCGCATAAGCTTGAAATAAAGCCCACGATATGCGGTCATTAATTGCCGGAACATTGATGCTCCTCGCCACGGGTCACATATACGCCCGCAGCGGGGAGCAATATGCCGATTCCATTACAGGGGCCGGAGCGAACCAGTCGGTAGGGCTGGTGCTCAGCGGAGGAGGTGCGAAAGGTATCGCACATATAGGTGTGATCCGGGCATTGGAGGACAACGGAATTCCGGTGGATTATGTGGCAGGCACCTCGATGGGTGCCATAGTAGGCGGCCTATATGCCTGCGGTTATACCACCGGGGAGATGATGGATCTGATAGGGTCACGGTCGTTCTCATACTGGTCCACGGGCAAGATTGACGAGAAACTCACCTATTATATCCTTGAACCGCAATCGTCGCCGGCGCTTATAAACCTGTCGCTCGGCGATAAGGATTCACTTGCGGTGAACACACTGCTGCCTACATCGCTTATCAACCCGCTGCCCATGAATTTCGCATTCATGGATCTTTTTGCCGGCTACACGGGCCAGTGCCGTGGCGATTTCAACCGGCTTATGGTGCCGTTCCGCTGCGTGGCTTCCGACGTATACGCCAAACACAAGGTGGTGTTTGACTCAGGCGATCTGGGCGATGCCATACGTGCATCGATGAGTTTCCCGTTAGTGTTTCACCCGATAGAAGTTGACGGACACCTGATGTTCGACGGGGGCATATACGACAATTTCCCGGTGGATGTGATGCGTGAGGATTTCGCGCCGGCAATAATGATAGGCGTTGATGTTTCAGGCCCTAATTCAAAACCTACGGCCAACGACCTCATGAGCCAGCTTGAAGTAATGATCATGCAGAAAAGCGATTATGAGCTGCCTGCTGATGAAGGTATCAGACTCAAACTGGATCTGGAAGAATTCGGGCTGCTGGATTTCGACAAGGCAAAGCAGATCTACAAGATCGGCTATGACCACGCCATGGCCATGATGGACTCCATCAAAAGCCGTGTGCATACCCGTGTGCCAGCCACAGCAATGAGGATAAAGCGTGAATCGTTCAAGGCCATGACCCCGTATGTGAGATTCGACTCCGTAAGCGTGAACGGCGCAACAGCCAAGCAGGATGAACTTATACGGCGCACATTCACTTACAACCGGCCCGACACTTTCGGTATAGCCCGTGCCCGCGACGCCTATTACCGCAGCATAACATCAGGCAAGATAGGCAATCTGGTACCCCACGCAGTGTTCAATGACGCTAACGGGCTCTACACACTTGACCTCAAAGCCACTGTCAAGGACAATTTCAAAGTGAAGTTCGGCGGCTACCTCACTTCGTCAACCTCCTCCATGATATTCCTTTCAGGCGGCTACAACACACTTAGTTTCCACTCGCTTGACCTTGCGCTGAACGGCTGGATAGGCCAGAGCTATCTGTCGGGACAGTTTCACGGCAGTGTCAATGTGGGATGGGCCAGGCCGTCGCTGCTGAATTTCGACATAGTGGCTACGCGGCAGAGGTATTTTGAAAACGAGATACTGTTTTTCGAGGACCGCATGCCGTCGTTCGTGGTAAAATCCGAAGTGTTCGGTTCTGCCGACTGGTCAGTGGCGACCTCCCGGCGGTCCTATTTCAAGGCAGGCATAGGGGCAGGACATCTCACGGACCGGTTCTATGACAGCAGCCTCACTTCACCGTCGGGCGACGCCACCCGGGCCCGCACAATATTCAATCTCGGCAAAGCCGAGGCCGAATGGAGGTTTTCGACTATCGACCATAACGGATATCCCACCCAGGGAGCCTCCTACAGCGTGAACCTGTCGGCTATAGGAGGCAGTTACCGGTTGCGAGGCAAGGGGTTGGACAACAGTTCACACCGCACCGGATGGGTATCGGCACATCTCACGAGTCGCAACTACTTTTCCACTTCACGCAAATTCTCCATAGGCATAGAGGGGGACGTAATGCTATCTAACCGCGGTGTGCTTCCCACTTACGACGCCACAATAGTAGCCGCGCAGGGATATACCCCCACCCCCTCATGTTACGACGCCTTCAATCCGGCGTTTCATGCCAACGCATGGGGTGCGGCAGGGCTGGTGCCTGTGGTCAAACTGTCGAATACATTGCAGATCCGCACCACCCTCAACGGCTTTGTGCCGTGGCGCAAGATAATGAAGAATGACAACGGAGGCGTGAGATTAGGCAACATTCTGTCGTCGCCACAATTCTTCGGAGAATGTGCGGTAGTGCTCAAGCTTCCTTTTGCCAATGTGTCAGTCTACGGAAACTATTTCTCTTATCCGGCACGCAACTGGAACTGCGGCATATCGCTGGGGCTGTTCAACCTCTCGCCCAAGTTCCTTAAATAAGGCCGGGTCAGATATACCCGTTCATCATGGCATAGACTGCAAGGGCCGGAGAGGTCTTGATGCCGAGTTTGGCCGAGATATTCTTGCGGTGTGACAGCACTGTGTTCAGGCTTATATTGAGCCTGTCGGCAATCTCTTTGTTTATACATCCCCGGCTCAACAGCCGCAGCACATCGATCTCACGCGGCGAGAGATTCTCACTTGCCGCGGCAGGATCATCACCGGCACTTTCGTCGGTGACCAGCCGCAGAAGCATATCCTCCACGTCGCCGTGAATGCCAGTAACATCAAGGGTACGCATGCCGCCGCAGGGCATATCGCCCCTGACCATCACCACCACCCGGTTGCGCCGAGGCATGAAATAATCAGGACAGGCCATGAACGTGACGGGATCGGTAAGTATGAGGTCATAATCGGATCCGGCCTCGCGCGGATCAGCCACTACACACGGCTCCACGCCTTCCTGTGCGGAAAGGATCATTCCGAGGCCGAGGGCCCGGATCCTGTCGGAGTCGGCTATGAGCACTTTGCGGAGAGTCCTCATTGGCGTGCCCGCATTATTCTCAGGTTACGGCGCATATCGTTTTCCAACGACACTATGGCCACTACCACGGCATAGATGAGATTGCGGTCAAAGCGCCCGCGGAGGTGAACGATCATCAGATTGCGAAGGTCGCTGAGCATGTCTATCACGGCTGTATCAGGACAGCGGGCGCTACCCTCCTCCACCCGTGCGGAAAGCAGTTTCTTGAGCTCAGAGAACAACCGGCTCATCATTTCAAGGCTGCTCCCGGGATCGGACGCACCGAGAAGGGCATGAAGATGCCGCTCTATGTTGGGAAGACACCTGTGGTAATAGTAACTGTCGGTTGCCTTGGCATACGAGTCAAACACCGAAGGCTTGACGTTGGCAAGCAGAGGAGCCGGGTCAAAACTGTCGGACAGATAGGTATTGACCACCGCTATAAACAGATCCGGATCTATTCCATGGACGGCACATGTGGCGTCAACGGTAGAGTCGCCCACTCCGAGATCCAGCCCGAGGCGGTTTATCACTGGGATCAACGACGGGGTCTCTATAATTGCCTGCGCCAGGCGCGAGTCAGGCCTTATGTGATTCATCGGCGCTTCCCTTTCACAATTATGGAGGAGCATTCGGTTATGACCATATCCACACCCACATCGTGAGGCTCGGCTTCTATCTCGTCCACAAGCTGGAAATGATAGCCAATGCCTATCTTCATGGCGGAGCATGAGGACAGCAGGCGGTCGTAGTATCCCTTGCCACGCCCCACGCGGTTACCGGCCCTGTCGTAAGCGACAGCCGGCACTATGACCAGATCCATAGCGGAGACCTCGACGAGATCATGGCCCTGAGGCTCGGCGATATCAAATGAGCCGTCGGCCAAGGCTCCGGGCACATACGGCAATATTTCAAGATTCACACCGTTGACCCTCGGAAGAAAAAGGGACTTGCGTGAATGCCAACGGTCAAGGAAGCCGTGTGTGGCCAATTCATCGGGCAACGAATGATACAGCAACACGTTACGGGCCATCTTGAATGCGGCAGTCTGTTCCAGAGCTTCCCATACCCGGGCTGCTTTGGCATGTTTCTCTTCATCGCTGAGTAGGGCCTTGCGGGCTCTGACCTGACGGCGTATCTCGTCTTTTTTCATGGATATCAACATTATTACTGGTGAGCCGTGACAGGAATGGATGCGGCTCCGGAATCAAGTTGCCGGAGAGCTTCGCTGACCACAGGATCACGCCGGTTAGTTATTTCATAGAAAGCCGACACGCCAAGAATATCGCGTGCTATAAGGGCTTTCAGTTGGTTAACAAGAAGCGGTCGGGAAATGTTTATGTAGTACCACCGGGCCGGGATGCCTTCGGAGGCGGCATAATCGGCGAACGACTGTAGCAGCACATCGTCGGGCGGCAGCGTGGCAAGGAGCTGGCTGACCGTCTTCACACCTGAAAGCTGCTGTCGGTTGAGATCGGCATAGCTGAAGGCATATTTCTGCATAAGGCCCGCATTAAGCACATTGAGGTAATAGGATGTGACCGACGAGGTGTCGTTGGCCACAAATATATCAGGCACTATGCCTCCGCCGCCGTAGACATTACGACCGCCTACAGTCTTGAATATGAGATTCTTGTCGAGCTTGACACTGTCGCGGCTGAAAAGTTCGCCCGATTCGTAGCGTGAAAGGAGCTCGCCGGCATAGTCCTTTAGCCCTCCCATAGTGTAGTTTTTCTGTATACACCGGCCGGAGGGGGTGTAATAACGTGCAATGGTGAGACGCAGCGCGCTGCTGTCGGGCAATTCGATCTGCCTCTGTATCAATCCCTTGCCGAAACTTCTGCGTCCTATTGTCAGGCCACGGTCATTATCCTGCACGGCCCCGGCGAGAATCTCGCTGGCACTTGCGGAGTATTCATCGATAAGAACTACAAGCTGCGCGTCGGTAAAGGTTCCGGTGCCGTCGGAGAAAGTCATTGAGTCGTTGGAGGGACGCCGACCTTTGGTAGCCACAATCATCGATCCTGAGGGGAGGAATTCATTGGCCATAAGGATAGCCATTTCCATAAATCCGCCTCCGTTTCCACGCAGATCGAGTATATAGCGGGAAGCTCCGGCCTGTTTAAGTCCGACCATAGAGGTCAGGAATTCATCGTACGTGCCCGAGGCGAATTTATTTACCTTGATATAACCTGTCCGGGGATCAATCATATAGGAGGCGTCGATGGATGTGACGGGGATAGGTCCGCGCGTGACTTCGTAGGAAAGGAGCTTGGGGGATGTGGAGCGCTTTATCCCGAGTTTGACTTTGGTTCCGGCAGGGCCACGCAGCACTGACATGACTTTCTCGTTGGTAATCGACTTACCGGCCACTACCGAATCGTTTACCGTGACGATGCGGTCACCGGCCATAAGGCCTACTTTCTCGGACGGGCCGCCGGATATGACCTCAAGCACTGTGATGGAATCATTGCTTATGGTAAATGATATGCCCACTCCGGTGAAGGAGCCCTGAAGCTCCTCGTTGACCGATTGCAGATCGGCAGCGGCTATATAAGAGGAATGGGGATCAAGCTCCGAGAGCAACTGCGGAAACATGGCCTCTATCAGAGAGTCGGTGTCGACTTCATCGACATACTCGGAACCGATAAGTCCGAGAACGGTGGATAGTTTCTCACGGGCAGGTGAAGGGGATGCTCCTGAAAATATATAGCGTGAAAGCATCATGCCGCCGGCAAATGCCAGAGCAATGGCAAGCGGAACCCACACCGCAGTATTTCTGTATGTTTTTTTCATAAGTAATGCTTAAAGATGAATCAAAGGTCAGGAATATGGACTGTGGCCACGCCGGCTTTCTCAAGAAGCTCGACGCCGGCAGTGAGGCGATAGAGTTCCTGAAAGACCACACGGCGTATGCCGGCCTGGATTATGAGTTTGGCACATTCCAAGCATGGTGATGCGGTGACATAAAGTGTGGCTCCGCTCGACGAGTTGTTGGAGCAGGCCACTTTGCTTATGGCGTTGGCCTCGGCATGGAGGACATAGCTTTTGGTAAGGCCGTTTTCGTCCTCACATACGTTTTCAAATCCGGAGGGGGTGCCGTTATATCCATCGGATATTATCATGTTGCCGCTGACTATCAGGGCTCCCACTTTACGGCGCTCGCAATATGAGTTTTCCGCCCATATACGGGCCATGCGCAGGTAACGGCGGTCAAGCACTTCCTGTTTGTCAGCTGAGGGCCCCGGAATGTTATCGGTGGTATCTATGTCGATTGACATGAGTAGGTAACTTTATTTATTCTGCGTTTACTCTGCAAATTTAGTCATTTCCCATCAATCTCCATCAGCTGCACATCTTAAAAAAGACTTTTGCGGCCTGAGAGGGGAAGGGGACCAATATGTCAATGAGCTCTTTGCTGCTTGGAGTCCGCAGGAGAGTGCGGGGCTGAGGGGCGGTGGCAGCTACCGCTG
>OGXX01001236.1_pt1 | contig 26229 bp, 29 predicted proteins | sample 1576301 | NCBI WGS metagenome assembly OGXX01 (sample SAMEA3541469, study PRJEB24748) | human gut metagenome | biome: human gut; feature: human-associated habitat; material: faeces | place: China | collected 2012
AGCAGACACAGCGGTACGGCGATCTGGAGATCGTAAAAGACCTGACCGCTTATAATACTTCTCTCCAGGATGCACTGTTTGTCTTCCAGGTAGAGGGAACAAGAAACGGTGAAAATGTTTACAGTGATGTGGTTACCATCAAATTTAATGAGGCAGGAAAGAAAACAGCACTGGTAAAACACCTTCCGGCAGGAACGGAAGTGACAGTAACAGAAATTTATGCAGGCGGAAGCTACAAAAATACATCCGGTGACACCCAGACAGCAACGATCGTTGCCGAGGGAGAAGACAACAGTCCGGTAAGCGTAAGCTTTACCAATACATATGATGGTCGCCTGGTTCCGGGAACCGGTATCGTAAACCATTTTGAAAATAAAGATGGCGAGTGGAGCTGGGAACAGCAGGACGATAACACCGTCAGTGTAAATTAGGGAAAGGGGTGCAGGATATGAGAAAAATAAATAAAAAAAGTCTTTGCCTTGCAGCCGCAGCTCTGACACTGACAGCTGGGATCAGCGCAGGAACAGCGATGGCGTATTTCACCACTTATACGGAAGCCTCCGGAGGGGTAACGTTGAACATGGGATTCAGTGAGACGATACCGAAAGAAGATTTCAGCAACTGGACGAAACATGTATCGGTGGAAAATACCGGTGATTATGACTGTTATGTCCGTGTGAAAGCACTGGCAGGAAGCAAATATCAGGATGGATTGCAGTACAGCGATTCCGATGGAAAATGGACACCGGGAGAGGACGGATACTATTATTACAGCGATCCGATCGCACCGGGAGAAAGCACATCGGTCTTGGATATCCGGATCGACAGCAAAGAGTCGGATGCCAGCTTCAATGTAGTAGTTGTTCAGGAATCCACAAAAGTCCTGTACAATGAAAACAACGAACCGTATGCAGACTGGACACAGATCGCAGATACCAGCGAGACAACCGGAGAATAGGAGGGTGAGAGATGAGTAAGAAAAAGAAAATGCCCCTTGGGGGACTGACTGTGGCTCTTCTTTCCGCTTCTGTTGTATTACTGGCAGGAAGCACGATAGGAAGTGCCCGGGCAGCACTGACATATTACAGCGAGAACTACGGCGCACAGGTGGAGGTTTCCAATATCGGTGTCAGCCTGGTGGAAAATGACAAAGTAGTCAGCAAAAGAGATTATGCATCCAATGGAACATGGGATGAGACGACAGGAGATCTGCTGACCGCTCTGAAAGAAGAAAAAATCGTACCGGGAAAACAGTACGAGGAAGCAATCAAGGTAACAAACAGCGGCTCCATTGACAGTTATGTCCGTGTGATCCTGAAAAAGAGCTGGACGAATAAAGAAGGCGTAAAAGATACCAGTCTTTCCCCGGATCTGATCGATTTGAACCTGACAGATGGAAACGGCTGGGTGGTTGATGAAGATGCATCTACCACAGAGCGGACGATCCTCTATTACACCAGCATCCTTCCGGCAGGAAGCAGTACACTGGCGCTCAGCGATACCCTGACGATTGACGGCAGCATCGCTACGAAAGTAAAACAGGATGTCACAGAGAAGGACGGTTACCAGACAATCACCACGACTTATGCATATGATGGTTATAATTTCCAGATTGAAGCAGAAGCAGACGCAGTACAGACACATAACGCACAGGATGCCATCAAGAGTGCCTGGGGTGTGGATGTAGATGTGGATGGAAATGGCAATATCAGCTTACGATAGGAGGGTGCAGAATATGAAAAAAAGAATTTTGTGCCTTGCCATGGCAGCAATCATGGCCGTAGGCATACATACAACAGCATTTGCAGAGACGCTGCAGGGCGGTTCTGACTGGAAGGTAGAGTTTGACGGTTCTAAGATGAGCAGTAATTTTACTTCCGCAGACATGAAGAAAGATATCTTCCGGTTACAGCCGGGAGATACCATGGAACTTCAGGTAGGACTGAAGAACACCAGTGAGAAAGATGCAGACTGGTATATGACCAATGAAGTATTAAAATCTCTGGAAGACAGCCAGAGCATCGCAGAAGGCGGTGCCTATGGTTACAGGCTGACTTATGTGGGACCGGACAAGAAGGAAACCGTATTATATGACAGCGAAACCGTAGGTGGCGAGGATGCCAAGAAGGGTGAAGGTCTTCACCAGGCCACCGATGCACTGAATCAGTATCTGTATCTGGATCGTCTCTCCAAGGGAGATGTAGCTTCTGTGCATCTGACAGTAAAGCTGGACGGTGAGACACAGGGAAATGATTATCAGGATACACTGGCAAGCCTTCAGATGAGCTTCGCAGCCGATCCGGTGACGGTGACAACCGTGACGAAGAAGGGCGAAGACAAAGTTGTCAACAAGACAGTAACCAGGACGGTTACAGCACCTTCAAAGAATGTTGTCAGATCCCCAAAGACCGGTGATACCACACAGATTCTTGCTGTATGTGCAGTAGCGCTGGCAAGTGGTGTGATTCTTCTGATTCTGGCAGTGATACTGATCAAGAAGCGAAAAGAGGAGAAAGGAGAGGGTCAGCGATGAAAAAAATGTATAAGATAGCCACATATCTTCTGGCCTTTTGTTTTCTGCTTGGATCGATTCCTGTGAGTGTTAAGGCGGAGGATTATAAGTATCAGGTAACGATTTTCAGCGGTAAGCAGGGAGCTTTTTCCGGAACTGCCGGACTGGTAGTAAAGGGAGCAGATTATAGCGTTTCCAATACTGCAGATGCTATCGTGATCAAGAATCTGAATCCAGGAGATACCGTAAGTTTTGAAGCAAGATCCGGTGCAGTAGCGCTGGATAAGGACAGCAAGTATTATGTGCAGGGCATCCGTATCAGTGGACGTGATAATAATGCCGCAGTAGAGAATTCTTCTTTTGAAGTGACCGGAGACCAGGAATACGTAGTAGCATACGGAATCAAAGGCAATCAGGTAGCCTACACCATCAATTATCAGGATGCCAACGGCAACAAGCTGGCAGACAGCCAGACCTTCTATGGCAATGTAGGTGATAAACCGGTGGTTGCATATACCTATATCGACGGATACACACCGGAATACAGAAACCTGACCAAAACCTTATCTGCCAATGCAGCAGAGAATGTATTTACCTTCAATTATCTGCCATATGAGACCGTAACCGTGACCACACCGGGACAGACCATCACCAACACCACCGAGCAGACAGTTACCGTACCGGGAGGTACAACAACTACAACAGGTGGTACTGCCGGTGGAACTACAGGTACAACCAGTGGCACAGGAACCAATGCCAATGGCGGTAACGCAGCAGGCACAACCACCGGAAACGGTGATGCACAGGGCACAGATGCCACAGGTGGAACCGGCAATGGCGGACCTGGCAATGCAACAGATAATCAGGGAACAGAAGGCACAGAAAACGGCGGAACCACCCAGGATGCACAGGGTAACGAAGACACCATCACCATCGGTGATGAAGAGACACCAAAAGCAGACCAGGATCTGAAAGATCTGGACGATGAGGATGTACCGAAAAGTGACAAAGACCTGGATGGCAACAAGAAAGTAAAGAAGAGCCTTCCTCTGGTAGCCGGCGTTGGTATCGGCGTAGCAGCACTTGCAGCACTGGCAGCAGCTATCGTGATCGTCAGAAAACGTGTACACAGATAATCAGACAGTGGAAAGAACAGTGAAACTGCTGTATGGAGTAAAACAAAACTCCATACGGCAGTTTTTTTATTACACGGAGTGAACAGTAACGCGAAGGGTATTTTGTATACAATAACATATAAAGAAGACTTGCTTTCTTTTGCGTAATGTATTAGAATATACATGTATATTTCGCGGAAGGAACGAAAATCATATTTTCCGTGAAAGTGTAAGATAAGTCAGGAAAGCGGTTGTCTCAGGAGGATGCAGACCCAAATATGCAAACATGTGGAACGTGTATGAAGAACAAAAAATTAAAGAAACAACAGGTTTTGTATGTAAAAATGTTCGGTGATTTTTCCCTGGAATATCAGGGGATATCTTTGATCGCAAAGAAGAAAAAAGAGACACAGTTTGCACGGGTGTTGCAGTTGATTTTCCATAGCGGAGAAAAGGGGATCAGCCGGGAACATCTGGAGAAGGTTTTGTTTGGTGAACGGACATTGGACGATGCGAATCATGCGATCCACAGTCTGATCTATAATATCAGAAAGAAACTGGAACAGACAGGTCTTCCGAAAGGAAAATATATTATTTCCAGAAGAGGAAGATTTTACTGGAACAAAGAGATTCCGTTTGAAGAGGATGCGCAGGTGTTTGAAGAGTATTGCAGCAGAGCACGCAGGGCAGGGGACTGGGAGGAACAGCTTGAGCTGTGCTGGAAGGCTGTTTTGATGTATAAAGGTGCCTTTCTTAAGGGTTCCGCGCAGGAAGGCTGGGTAAAAGCGGAACGGGAGCGTTATCAAACCATGTTCCGGAAGCTGGTGAAATATATGGCGGAACTTCTGCGGACAAAGAAGGCGTATATCCAGCTGGAGAAGCTGGGTTGGCATGTATCGAAAGCAGCGCCATATGAGGAAGGGGAACTGCTGGTGCTCGAGGCACTGACCGGTATGGGAAGAACGGAACAGGTAGAGATTCTGTATGGGGAAACCATGGAAAAGTATCGTCAGGTCTATATGGAAGAAGAACTGGTCAAATTAAAGGATTTCCGGAGAAAAATGCAAGAACAGCTTGACCATCCGTATGATATACTGGATAATATACAGGAGAATATGACAGAACGGCTGGAAAAGGTGAAGGAGCCGTATCAGTGTAACTGGGTGGTGTTCCGGGAGATTTATCATATGGTTGCACGTATGATAGAGCGAAGCGGACAACAGGTGCAGCTGATGTTATGTACTTTAACGGATATGGAGGAACATCCCATCAGATCCAATGAATGTGCAGAGGTACTGTCACGGTATATATGGGAAAGTATCTGCAGAAGTATTCGTGCGGGGGACGTAGTTACCCGTTACGGGAGGGGACAATATCTGGTACTTCTGATCAATACAAAACCGGAGGATTGTCAGGAGATCCAGAAACGCATCGATGCACAGTTCCGGAAGAAAAATACCGTGTATGAGATCCGGTACAACGTGAAGTCTGTCAGAAGTCTGAATAATGCAAAGGACGATCAGAACCTGTCATAAGGTGATTTTCGGGCAGGTATCGGTTCTGGTACAGGATATGGGAAAAAAGAAGAAAGAAAAAAGAGGGGCACTGGCAGGATGTGCCCGAATCTGTAAGATATTCGGAACGGTCTGTCTGGTGGCGGTGATTCTTGTATGTCTGCCATTAACTCTTCCGCGGGTCTTCGGGTATGAGATCTATACAGTCATCAGTGGAAGTATGGAGCCGGCGATACCGGTGGGAAGTCTGGTTTATGTACAGCCGGGAGCACCGGAGGATGCCGGGACAGATGATGTGATCGCATTCTACAGTTCTATGGATACGGGAGCGATCATCACACACCGGGTTATCAAAAATGATATTGTAACCGGTCAGATCCACACCAAGGGTGATGCAAATGAAAAAGAAGATCTGTATCCGGTGGGTTATGATTATTATATCGGAAAGGTAGTATATTCTGTTCCGGTGCTGGGACGGGTGCTTGCATTTTTTGTGACTTTCCATGGTAAGATTGCAGCGGGAAGTCTGATCGGACTCGCGATTCTGTTACAGATCATCGGAGGAGTGCTGGACTCGGCGGATGAGAAGAAACAGGCAAAAATATCGCAGAAATAGCTTTGCTATGCCGGCAGAAAATAGTATAATAACAGTAGCTGTGAAAAATGAGGCAGTTACTGAAAAAAGAAGGTAACAGGGGCAGCAGCTTGCGGTTACCTTCTGTGTTATAGAAAGAAGGACAGATGCGATGGGATTTAAAAAAGTGGATGTGAAAACACTGGAGATGAAACCTTTTGAGAAGATCGGTTCCGAATGGATGCTGATCTCCGCAGCAAAAGACGGCAAAGCCAATACAATGACCGCTTCCTGGGGCGGCATCGGCGTTCTGTGGGGTAAGAATGTGGCAACAGTATATATCCGCCCACAGCGTCACACCAAAGAGTTCGTAGATGCAGGTGATACATTTACCATCAGCTTCTTCGGTGGCGGGCACATGAAAGAGCTGGGTTACCTCGGCAAAGTCTCCGGCAAAGATGTCCCGGACAAGATCGAACAGTCCGGCTTGCATCTGACAGAAGTGGATGGTCAGCCGGGATTCGAAGAGGCTACACAGGTGCTGGTATGCAGAAAGCTTTACCAGGATGACATCAAACCGGAAAACTTCTATGAACCGGAAGAAGATGAAAGATGGTATCCGGAAAAAGATTATCATACCATGTACATCGCTGAGATCCGGGAGTGCTGGGTGAGAGAGTAAAGCAGAAAGTACAAAAGAAGAGTCGGAATCCGGGAAGGTAAGACCGGTTTCCGGCTTTTTTGCATGACAGGCGAGGCAGGATTGGGTGTTTCTGGTTGCAGAAGTAAGGAAAAGAGACATATAATAGATGTTGCAGGAAAGGTTTACATGCAGAAAAAGGAGACAATCGTATGCTGAATATTTTTTATGGTGATATGAAAGAAGCTGTGTATAATACGGCAGCTTATTTTAAATATGATTACGAGGACAGCTGGATCATAGATCCGTTTGTGAAAGAAATGGTTCAGGATGTCGATCGGTCGACGGTCTTAGACAGTGGAGTCATCGACAGTCCGGTCCTTGGGAAGATACCACCAACCGGGCTATCCGGTGGAGTGAAAACATTGATTCTTGTTAAATTTGAAAAAGATAAGATTTTTAATGCTTCGACATGCGGTGACAATTGCGCAAAATGGTTGTTGAAAATTGCTGCATCGCAGGATCGCACAATTAATCTGCATCATTTGATGGAATTTGGGGAAGAACCATTTCAGATCCGTATTCTGAATACGGATCAGGTGGTGTGTTCCATGAGAGAACTGATATCGATAGCCGGTGAATTTGTCTGACAGGAGATAGGGAGAATGAAGGGAAAACATAAAATTGTTGTTTCAACCAAACGCTTAAAATATGAGTTTGAACTGCACCGCAATCTGACTGTCATTCGTGGAGACAGTGCAACCGGAAAAACCACGCTGGTAGATATGATTCGGGATCATATCAATAACCCGTCTGGCACACCGGTGGAGCTGGTTTGTGATAAAACATGCTATGTGCTGGAGGGAAGCTTATGGAAAGCACAGTTATCGGAGATTTCAGATGGTATCGTATTCATAGATGAAGGAAATGAATTTATCAAAACAGAAGAGTTCGCGGGAACTATTCAGAAAACAGATAATTATTATGTAATTGTAACAAGGGAATCTTTACCTGCACTGCCATACAGTGCAGAGGAAATTTATGGTATCCGAACATCTGGAAAATATGGGACGTTGAGACAGAGTTATCATGAGTTTTACAGAATATATGGAACAGATACCTGTACTAACCCGGTAAAACCGGAGATGGTTCTCACAGAGGACAGTAATTCGGGTTATCAGTTTTTTTCTCACATATGCCAGGCGAATGGGTTGAAATGCGAGTCTATGAATGGAAAATCGAATGTTTTCCACTATATCAATGAACATAAAGATCAGAAAATCCTTGTAATAGCAGACGGTGCGGCGTTCGGTTCGGAAATTGACAGAGTATTGAAACTGATCCGGGAAAATGAAACAGCAGCTCTGTATCTGCCGGAATCCTTTGAATGGCTGATTTTAAAGTCTGGGGTATTGAAAAATAATCAGATAGACCAGATGTTGGATGAGCCGGCAGAATATATAGAAAGCAGGGAGTATTTTAGCTGGGAACGATTTTTCACATCTGTGTTAATTGAGAACACCAGGGATAGCTATCTGGCATATGCCAAAAAGAAGTTGAATGAGGCTTATCTTGGGGGAATGATAGAGGATGCAATTCTTAAGCAGATGGAGAAGATAGAACTGGGGTGGAAGAAAGAGATACAGGAAAATAAAGAAGAAAAAGAATTGTAAAATATTTTGATGGTATATATAATGGTATGGCAAAGAAATTTGTGAAATGTCAGGTGTTTTGGAAAAGGATATCTGTGAGTTGAAAAAAATGTTTATGTAATTTCATTTAAGTGGTCAAATAATTATTATTTGATCATTTAAATGAAATTACATTTACTATTTAAATGATTATGAAATTAAAGAGTGCATTGACAAAATAAAATAGGAATAGTATTATTAAAAACAAACAAAATAATAATAAAATATCAGAAAAAATATGCAGATTCAACAAAGGAGAGGAATGAATAAAGATAGAAATGAATATCTGGCGCATGTGGATTGGGTGAGTGGAAGGCGCCAATCTATGAAAGAGCATTCGGATAATGTTGCGTTTCTGGCGAGTGAGATGTGTATGCTTCCGGAACTTCGCGATTTTGCCTGGATGGTTGGGAAACTGCATGATGCGGGAAAACTGGGTTCGGAGAATCAGCAGGATTTTGAAAATATTCTGTTGCATGGGGACGAAGTACATAGAAATGATCTGGATCATTCTACAGCAGGTGGATGGACTGCTGAAGATTTGACAGAAAAAATGATAGAGGATCCGAGAGTAAATAAGGCAGTGGCAGAATTACTCAGCAATGCGATCTATTTTCATCATGGCATTGGTGACTGTATTAATCTGAAAACTGGAGAACTGGTTACGGAACAGCGAAGAAGAAAAGAGATTGCTTATGAAGAAATAGCTCAGCGTTTTTTTCAGATTTATGACAGAAACATTCTGGAAGAAAAGTGTGTTGATCTGCGAAAAGCATATTTGCAGATCGATAAAAAGCTAGCTGTTTTTAAAAGAAAATATAATATGACGAAGAATAACTGTGGAAATCCTTACTTTTACATGGGAATGTACCTGAGAGTATTGTTGTCTCTTTTAATTGATGCAGACTGGACAGATACGGCTTGCTTCTTTCAGAATGAACCGCTGAAAACCAGAATCCCCAGTGAAGAGATGCAGAGAATATGGGAGAAGACAACTCTGTACTTTGAAAATTATCTGGCGACAGAAGTGCAGAGAAATCCAGATAATGGCAGCGTATTAAATCAGATTCGGCAGAAAATATCAGAAACATGCCGGGATGCTGCAAAGACAGAAGAAAATCTGTATCGTCTGACGGTTCCTACCGGTGCTGGAAAGACACTGAGCAGTCTGCGATTTGCATTGCATCATGCCAAAGAGAAAAAGAAGCAGCATATTTTTTATGTCGCTCCGTTCAATGCGATTCTGGAACAGAACGCTGAGGAGATCAGAAAAGCGACAGGAAATCCGGAAATCGTTCTGGAACATCATTGCAACGTGGTCTGCGAAGAGGGGGAAGAAGAAAAATATCGCAGTCTGACAGAAACATGGGATGTACCGATTATTGTCACAACGGCGGTACAAATGTTAAATACATTATTTTCCGATCGGAAAAGCAGCATCCGAAGGATACATACGTTATGCAATAGCATCATTATCTTTGATGAGGTGCAGGCTATTCCGGTTCGATGTATGGAATTGTTTCATCTGGCGGTTAATTTTCTTTCCAAGTTTTGTAATACGACCATTGTTTTATGCTCAGCTACGCAGCCATCTTTGGCAAAACTTCAGGAAAATAATATTTGTCCATGCAAAGAAATGGTCGATCATGTGGAAATGTATCAGGAACAATTTCGCAGGACAAACATGATAGACGGTACAAAATTACAGGACAGAGCAATGACGATTGAGGATCTGGCGGATTTTGCCTGGCAGAATACAGAGCAATATCACAGTACATTATGTATTGTAAATACAACAGCGACAGCATTTCAACTTTTTCAGGAACTGAAGAGAAACTGCACAGAAGATTATAATATTTATCATCTGAGTAATAATATGTGTCCGCAGCATAAACTGGATACGCTGGAACAGATCAGAAAGGCATTAAAGAATCGACAAAAGAAAATAATCTGTGTCAGCACGCAGTTAGTGGAAGCAGGAGTGAATTTTTCTTTTGGATGCGTGATACGGTCAAAAGCAGGATTGGATAATGTGATACAGGCGGCGGGGCGGTGTAATCGGCATAAAGAATTCGAACAATTGGGAAATGTCTATATCGTCAGTATGAGTAAGGATGTAGAAAAGATTGATAAACTTTATGAGATTGCTGCGGCACAGCAGGCATTACAGAAAACGTTGGATGATTTTGCAGCAAATCCGGAATATTTTCATCAATGTCTGGATTCGGAACAGGCGGTCACTGCTTATTATAGGAATTATCAGAATCAGATAAGACCGAATGAAACAAAGTTTCCGGTGCCCGAATACGATACCACGCTGGTGGAATTATTTGGGAGAAATAAAACCGGAACCAGTCAGTATTGCCGTACACATGGAATGAAGAAAAGTGAAACACGGATTCCGCAGGCATTTGCTACTGCAGGAAAAATATTTGAAGTGATAGAGGATAATCATAAAATCAACGTTGTGGTTCCATATTGCGAAGAAGCCAGAGAACTGGTAGAAGAATTAGCTGCCTGTAAAAATTCAGACGGATCAAAAATAATAAGAAAATTACAGAGGTACACGGTGGGATTAACCATGCAGAGAAAGGAAAAAATGAGCAATGCGATTCATGGATATTGCGAGGGGAAAATCTTTATTCTGGCAGATGGATATTATGATGGTGAAGTTGGAGTTGTGGATGAACCCATAATGCAAACATTGTTATTTTAGAAGAAATGAGGTGATTTTTTGAAAAAATATAGAAATACGATTGAATTTGAGGTATATGGTCCGTATGCTTTGTTTTCCAATCCGGTCATGCGTGTGGGAGGAGAAAAGACAAGTTATCATATTCCTACCTATGAAGCACTGAAAGGAATTGTGGAGAGTATTTACTGGAAACCGACGATCATGTGGATCATAGATGGAGTTCGGGTAATGAATCCCATTCAGACAGAAACCAAGGGGATTCGCCCGATATCCTATAATGGCGGTAATGAACTGGCATATTATACCTATCTGAAAGATGTGAGGTATCAGGTGCGGGTACACTTTGAACAGAACAGGAATCATCCGGAACTGTATGAAGACTGGAATGAGAACAAACACCATAATATTGCAAAACGTATGGTGCAGCGTGGGGGAAGAAGAGATATTTTCCTTGGAACAAGAGAATGTCAGGCATTTGTGGAACCATGTGAATTCGGGCAGGGGGAAAGCTATTATGATACGATGCCCGGAGAAGTGGATTATGGATTTATGTATCATGGAATTACCTATGCGGATGAAGCGATACTGGAAGAAGATAAAAATAAAATGACAGTTCGTTTCTGGAGACCGGTGATGCAAAAAGGTGGAATTATTGCATTTGACCGACCGGAAGAATGTACACAAAAACGATATATCCGGGATATGGAACGGAAAGTTTTTGGAAAGAACAAAAACTTTACCGGTCTGGAGGAATTTACAGATGAGGAGGTGGGTGAATGAGTTATGTAAATGAACTGCTTCAGATCTATGAGCGGAATCAGGATAAAATTGGCGTGATAGAATATCGAGGAGACACGCCCTATACGTTATTGCCACCTTTTCATACAACAGTTACTGCACAGATTACAGTAACGATTGACCAGAATGGGAAATTTATGCGTGCGGAAAGAGTGGAAGCCAATGATAAACTGACGATTATTCCAGTCAGTGAGAAGTCGGGAAGCCGTACCGCAGGGAAAGAGCCTCATCCGCTGTGTGATAACCTTCGATATCTGGCAGGTGACTATCCGGAATATTATAAGGATGATGGAAGCTGTTTTTTACTGTATATCGAGCAGTTACAGAAGTGGGAGCAATCGGAATTCTGTCATGAAAAAGTAGAGGCAATTTATCAATATTTAAAGAAAAAAACATTGCTTCATGATCTGGTTTGCGAGGATGTTATCCGGTTAGATGAAAAGAATCAGATAGATGAAAAAGAGAAAATTCAGACAATCCCACAGCCTAAGGCATTTGTCCGTTTTATTATCCGGTCAGCAAGGATACAGCCAGATGGCAATTGTCCGGATGAGTGTTGGAAAGATCGTACTTTACAGGAAAGTTATATTGCATATACCAGAGAGCAGCAAAAAGAAAAAGGATTGTGTTATCTGACAGGCAACAGAGAAACGATTTCTTATCTGCATCCCAAAAAGATCAGAAATGAGGGAGATGGTGCAAAACTGATTTCTTCAAATGACAGTCAGAATTTTACATATCGCGGCAGATTTTCCAATAAGGAGGAAGCCTTTGCAGTGGGCAGTGAGACTTCCCAGAAGATGCATAGCACATTAAAATGGCTGATCCGAAAACAGGGAACATTTTTTCATACGCTGACATTGGTAACCTGGGAATCGGAATCTCTCCGGATGCCTTCCTGGGAAAAGGATACAGACACTATTGTAGGTGAGTATGAGAGCAGTCTGAGTTCGTGGGATGACGACGAGGAGATAGAAATCGATGAAAATCCGATAACAGCACAGGAATTTTACCAGGCATTGCGTGGGTATGGGAAACGGGTAAATCAGACGTCGATGATGTACCTGCTGGGTTTCGATGCAGCGACTCCGGGGCGGCTTGCCATGATCGAAGATAAGACATTGAACGCTTCAAGGTATCTGGAAAATATAAAAAAATGGCATGAAGAATGTGGCTGGCTACATACCAAGTGGAAAGAAGGAAAAAGATATCAATTCTACGGGATGGTCGGAGTCAGAGATGTTGCCAATATTTTGTATGGAACAGAAAATAAAGGAACACTTGAAATTATAGATGAAAACGGGAAAAAACTTTATGCAGAGATTGCAAGGAGGCTGTTGCCGTGCATCTGGAATGGACAGCATATCCCGTACGATTATGTACAAAAAGCGGTAGATAAGGCGTCGATGCCGTTGAGTTACAAAGAAAGAAGAAACTGGGAACGAGTACTGACGCTGGCTTGTTCCATGGTAAAAAAACAAAGAAAAGAAAAAAATAGTAAGGAGGAATGGAACGTGGCACTTGACAGACAGGAAAAGGGCAGAGACTATCTGTATGGAAGATTGCTGGCTGTGGCAGATAGAATTGAATACAGTACATATGATACAGAAAAGGATAGTGGAAGAATAACGAATGCGAAAAGATACATGAGTACATTCAGCCAGAGACCATTTGACACCTGGCTGGTGATTGAGCAGAATATTCAGCCGTATCTGGACAAGTTAAAACGGGATAAGATCAAACAGTATTATTACTACCAGAAAGAGTTGGACGAGATACTGAATTCCTTTGAGGTGGATACATTCAGAAATAACAAAAGACTGAATGGTTTATATCTGCTTGGGTTCCACAGCGAATCTTACGAAATGAAAAACAGAAAACAAAACACAGAAAATAAAGACGAGGAGGAATAAACGATGAGTGAACTGAAAGGAAAAATTGATTTTACATTATTTATCAGTGCATGGAATGCCAATCCAAACGGAGATCCGTTGAATGGAAATCGCCCGAGAATCAATCTGGACGGATATGGAGAAATTTCAGATGTTTGTATCAAAAGAAAAATAAGAAATCGCTTGCAGGATCTGGGACAGAAAATCTTTGTGCAGTCGGATGACCGTTCAGATGACGGATATACAAGTCTGAAAGACCGGGCAGATGGATGCAAAGAACTGAAAGAACAGATGGATAATAAGAAAAAAGCAGACCGGGAAACATGTGCAGCAATCGCATGTAAAGAATGGATGGATGTGCGGGCATTTGGTCAGGTGTTTGCATTTAAGGGAATTCCGGTTTCTTTTGGTGTGCGTGGACCGGTTTCGATTCATCAGGCGGTAAGTCTGTCTCCGATTGAGATTATCAGTATGCAGATAACGAAAAGTGTCAACAGCGAATCGGGAAAAGACAGCAAAGCATCGGATACGATGGGAATGAAACATCGGGTTGGTTTCGCTGTGTATAAAGTGATGGGAAGCGTTAATGTGCAGCTGGCAGAAAAAACGGGATTTACACAGGAAGATGCAGAAGTATTAAAAGAAGCACTGAAAACATTGTTTGAAAATGATGCGTCCTCTGCAAGACCGGAGGGAAGCATGGAAGTATGCGAAATGTACTGGTGGCAGCATGATGAGAAGACACCGGCAACTTCCAGCGGAAAGATTCAGAGAGGATTTGATATTAAAGAAAAAGTGGAACATCCAACGAAGTTCAGTGATTATGAGATTACATGGAAAGTAGAGGGCTGTAAAGAACCGGAGGTCATCTGAGGTGTATAGGGAAGAAGATTTTCTGCAGTTATCGGGTATTCAGCATTTTGCATTTTGCAGAAGACAGTGGGCATTGTCTTATATCGAAATGCAGTGGCAGGAAAATGTCAGAACCGCTGAGGGGAGAATCCTTCATGAAAAAGCACATGATCCTTTATTGAAAGAAAAAAGAGGAGATTTATTGATCGTGAGGGCAATGCCAGTCCATTCCCGGGAGATGGGAGTGAGTGGTGAATGTGATGTGGTAGAATTTCACAAAGCACCGGAAGGAATCTTGCTGGCGGGAAGAGAAGGAACGTATATTGCTGTCCCGGTAGAATATAAACGGGGAATTCCAAAGACAGATGATTCTGATATTCTTCAGGTTGCAGCGCAGGCAATGTGTCTGGAAGAAATGCTGTGTTGCAAGATACCCAAAGGCTACATTTATTATGGGGAAACAAAGCATCGGGTTGAAGTGATTTTTACGCACGAAGTAAGAGAAAAGGTGAAAAAGGCATTTACAGAGATGCATAAATACTATGAGCAACGCTATACACCAAAGGTAAAGATCAGTAAGCGATGCAATGCCTGTTCTTTAAAGGATATCTGTGTGCCTGTATTAAACAAACGAAAATCAGTTTCAACTTATATAGATAAGATGCTTTCAGAAAAGGAAAACGAATGAAAAAACTTTTAAATACATTATATGTGACATCCGGCAACCGATATTTGTCCCTGGATGGTGAAAATGTAGTGGTGCTTGAAGATAAGAAAGAAGTTGGAAGAATTCCATTACATAATTTGCAGGCGATTGTTACCTTCGGTTATACAGGAGCCAGTCCGGCACTGATGGGAGCATGCGCGCAGAGAAATATTGATTTATCTTTTATGTCAGGAAATGGTCGTTTTCTGGCGAGAGTTACGGGAGAGGTCAGAGGAAATGTAACACTGAGAAAGCAGCAGTACAGGATCAGTGAAAAAAGAGAGGAAAGTGTGGCGATTGCCAGGAATTTTATTCTCGGAAAAGTATACAATTCCAGATGGATCCTCGAACGGGCTTCCAGAGATTATGCATTGCGGCTGGATGTGGAAAAAATCAAGAAAAAATCAGCGTTTCTTGCAGAAAGCTTGGGAAAAATCAGAAAATGCGAGACTCCAGAAGAATTGCTTGGTCTGGAGGGAGAAGCTGCTTCCGTATATTTTTCGGTATTTGATGAATTGATTTTGCAGCAGAAAGAGGAATTTTATTTCCATGGAAGAAATAAGAGACCACCATTGGATAATGTAAATGCGATGTTATCTTTTGCGTATTCTTTACTGGCAGGTATGTGCGGAGCAGCGTTGGAAGCAGTCGGGCTGGATCCGTATGTTGGATTTTTTCACACAGATCGACCGGGAAGAATGTCACTGGCACTTGATTTGATGGAAGAATTCCGCGGAATTATGGCAGATCGGTTTGTCCTGACGTTAATCAATAAGCGGATCATGAAACCGGAATATTTTACAAAAAAAGAAAATGGAGCCGTAATCATGACAGATCAGGGGCGAAAGGCTTTTTTATCCGCATGGCAGTCGAAGAAGCAGGAAATGATAAAACATCCGTATCTGGATGAAAAAATTGAATGGGGAATGGCACCCTATGTCCAGAGCATGCTACTTGCTCGTTATCTTCGTGGTGATCTGGATGAATATCCTCCATTTTTCTGGAAGTAGGTGAAAAAATTATGCTGGTGTTGATTACCTATGATGTAAATACACAGACCGCAGCAGGAAGAAAACGCCTGCGACAGGTTGCAAAAGCGTGCACCAATTACGGACAACGCGTACAAAATTCTGTATTTGAGTGCCAGATGGACGCAACAAAATGCACACAGGTAAAACATATTCTGGAAGAAATTATTGATAAAGAAGTGGACAGTCTGAGATTTTATTATCTCGGAGATAAATACAAAAATAAAGTAGAACACATAGGTGCAAAACAGGGTTTTGATGTCACCGACACCCTGATCCTATAGTGCGAACCCCAAACTCCCACCCAATCCCCGGGAGATTCGCACCTGAAATTTTTGCTGAAAATGTGAAAACAGGGTGCGAAAAAGAGGGGAGAGGAGGAGAGAATGTGGGGGAGATTGGTAAATTGTTATAAAAATGAAATGTAAGAAGCAATTTTTGTTGAATGAAATTGCAGTCAGCCTCCTTGTGAGGCTGTGAGTTGAAATGACCCATACTTTGAGCGTGATTTTCCGAAACAATAGTCAGCCTCCTTGTGAGGCTGTGAGTTGAAATACAAATGCAATAAATGATTACTGTCAGCACAAAAGTCAGCCTCCTTGTGAGGCTGTGAGTTGAAATACAGTATGCGACATTGCAGACACGATCAACAATCGTCAGCCTCCTTGTGAGGCTGTGAGTTGAAATATCAGGATTCCCTAGTGGACTGAAAGGAGGTGTAGTCAGCCTCCTTGTGAGGCTGTGAGTTGAAATGTAGGGTATTGCAATCGGGGCCACCGGAGTTCAAGTCAGCCTCCTTGTGAGGCTGTGAGTTGAAATGTCACGGTTGTCGTAGAGTTCTTTCACGGATATAGTCAGCCTCCTTGTGAGGCTGTGAGTTGAAATGATTGGAGGAAGATCATGGACAAAAAGCAACTTGAGTCAGCCTCCTTGTGAGGCTGTGAGTTGAAATGTTAATGGAAATAGTGGATTGTTGTATGCTGTTAGTCAGCCTCCTTTTGAGGCTGTGAGTTGAAATTTCTTCTGCTGCGTCTCGTTATATGGCTTATGCGTCAGCCTCCTTGTGAGGCTGTGAGTTGAAATGTCAGCTCATACTCTGATGACAGATCGTTGATTGTCAGCCTCCTTGTGAGGCTGTGAGTTGAAATACTACTCTACTGGTACTCCAAAAGCTAAGAATGAGTCAGCCTCCTTGTGAGACTGTGAGTTGAAAGGACGATTACGATGATGAAAACGGGTACGATGATGAAGTCATCCTATTTGAGAGGATGAGAGTTGAAATGTTACCACGGTCAGCATGAAGAAACAGGAGTTGTCAGCCTCACTATGAGGCTGTGAATTGAAAAGAAGAATATGGTGTTATAGTTGTTGCGGCGAGAAAATTAACAATCATTTTACACAGAGAAGATTGTGAAATTAACCATTTTCATATATAATAAAACATATAATATGCCGTGAAAAGAAAAAAATTTCAGAAAAAATATATAGGGAATGGAGGATGTCGTATGAAGAAGAGAAGGATATTCCGCAATCTGAACGACAAAGAATTTGCCTGGGTGCTCTATGATGTGGGGAATTCGGCGTATACGATGCTGGCGTGTGCGTTGATACCGATTTGGTTTAAGGCGATGGCGATCGGGACGAGGCCGGGGCAGCTGACTTCGGATCAGGCAACGGCTTATTATTCGATGGCGATTGCGGTGATTACGATTGTGGTTGCGCTGCTTGGTCCGGTGTGCGGGGCGATTTCGGATCATAAGGGGATGAAAAAAATCTTTTTTACCACGACCGTAGCAGTTGGCGTTTCCGGATGTATCCTGAATGGATTTGCGTATCAGTGGATCGCATTTCTGCTTCTGTTTGCGGTGACCAAAATATTCTATAATATGTCGCTGATGTTTTATGACTCCATGCTGAACGATATCACGACAGAAGAGCGGATGGATGAAGTCTCTTCCTACGGTTTTGCGTGGGGATACCTTGGCTCCTGCATACCGTTTCTGATAGCACTGGTGGCTTATGTACTTGGTCCGGATATGGCGGGAATGATTCCGGGCAGGGTATCGATGGCGATCGGATTCGCAGTTACCGGACTCTGGTGGCTTCTGGTAACGATTCCACTGATGAAAAACTATAAGCAGCTGAACTATGTAGAGCATCAGGGGCATGCAGTGGGAAATGCATTCCGCAAGATTTTTCAGACAGTAAAATTTATCGCAACCGAAGACAAAAAAGTATTTTTCTTTCTGATCGCATTTTTCCTCTATATCGATGGTGTGGGAACGATCATTGATAACTGCATTAATATAGGAACAGATCTGAACTTGAGTACCGTCGGACAGGTCATCTGTCTGCTGGCAACGCAGGTCGTTGCATTTGGCGGATCACTGGTGTTTGCAAAACTGTCAAAAAAATACGATACCGTTCGTCTGATCCTGGTATGTATCGTGGGTTATTTTGTCGTCTGTCTGTATGCGCTGACGTTAAAAAACCTGCTGGGATTCAGCTTTCTGGCATTTGGTGTAGGATGCTTTCAGGGGTCGATCCAGTCCCTGTCGAGATCCTATTTTTCCAAAATTATTCCGCCGGATAATTCAGGAGAATATTTCGGTTTATATGATATTTTTTCAAAAGGTGCCTCTTTCCTCGGTTCTGCCGTGATCGCAGGCGTCAAACTGGCAGGCGGAACGATTAACATTGCGGTAGCATCGCAGGCAGTATTTTTCTTCCTGGGATTTATCTTCCTGAAGATTGCGGACGGAAAAGAAAAAAGAACAGCAGAACGATAGAAAAAATATGGTCGAAAAACAGAGAAGTCATCAACCGGGCTTCTCTGTTTTTTACAGAAAATTGTTCCCCTGTAAAGTAAAAAACGCTCCGCGAGGATGCGCACTGCGGCGTATAAGGTAGATGCCGCAAGCGGTCTACGTTCCACTTTGGTCGTTGCTAAACAAGTGCCACTGGCACATTCTTTGTTAAAATTTATAAAAGAAAAGAAGAAAAAAGTCGATGAATGTGTTAGGATATTTGAGTAAAGGTAACAAAAAGAAATAAGGGATACAGACAATGAAGAAAAAACAATCTACAAAAAAAGAGTAGGAAAACAGATTGTATGTCTTCTGGGCGCAGCGGCAGGAATTCTTGCGCTGGTAAACCGGGTGCTGAAGGCGAACAGGGAAAAGAAGGAACAGTTTGCGGTTCTGGCATCAATGTCGGAGATTTACTACAGTATGCATTTGATCCGGCTGGATGAAAATTCCGTAATGGAATATTCCGGCACAAAAGAAGAATCCGAGATGGGAAAAAACAGAGAAAATGCAGATCAGGTGATCGCAGAACTGATGAAAGAAACCGCGCTGGAAGTGTACGGAGATCAGGCAGAAGCTTTTGTGGATTTTACGACACTGGCGAAGCGAATGGAAGGAAAGAAGATTATTTCCGCAGAATTTGTAGGAAAAGATCTGGAATGGTTCCGGGCTTCGTTTATTGAGATCACAGAAGATCAGAATAAACATCTGGAATATCAGAAGCAGACAGCGTTTGACTATCTGAGAAATCATCTCGATGAGGATCATAAGAGAATCAGCATCACATATCGAAGAAAAGAAAATGAGAAATATAAAGTTGTGACGATGGAAGTGATTCCGGCAGATGACTATACAACAGAGAACCGGGCAGGTGTTCTGTATGTGAAAGGATAAAGGACAGGAACTGTGAGATTCCAAACAGGATTTCACAGTTTTTTTCATATGTGATAAAAAAAGAAATCCGGAACGGGATATTTTCCGGACTTCTCCGTCTAATCTATGTAAACAAAAAGAGCCGGCCGGCGAACCAACCAGAAAAGGTGGTGCAAAAGTGACAAAAGAACAATTAGGGACACTGATCCTGGATACGGAGAGGCAGATGTACTGCACTGCCAAATCCATGTTATACAGCGATCAGGACTGTGCGGATGCCATACAGGAGACGATTGTCAAAGCATTTTCCAGACTTCATACGTTACGGAATGACAAATACGCAAAGACATGGCTGATGCGGATCCTGATCAACGAGTGTTACACCATCCTGAGAAAAACAAGCAAAGTGATTTCTCTGGATGAGATGTGTGAGACGACAGAGATCGCGGCAGATGAAAAGACCGATTACAGTGAACTGTACAAGGCAGTCGGTTCCCTGAAAGAAGATCTGCGGATGCCGGTGATCCTGTATTATATTGAAAAGTTTAATATCCGGGAGATCGCACAGATCATGGATATTACCGAGGGCGCAGTACAAAAAAGACTCGCCAGAGCAAGAGAAAAATTACGGCAGGATCTGCAGGAAAGTGAGGCATGGACATGAGATTAGAAGATATGAAAAACAATATCCCGGAAACACCAGATTTTATTCATAAAATGGTACAGGAAGAGGTAAACAGACAGCTTCAGGATACCAAAGTTGTGTCAATAAAGAAGAGAAAATGGAACAAAATGCAGGTGGCAGCGGCAGCAGCCGTGTGTCTTCTGGCAACATCCACTGTTGCCTATGCCGGCAGCCGACTGTACCATATGTATGTGGAAAAACAGGGAACCTACAGCGTGGCAACCGGACTTCAGGCCGATGGCAACACAACCCTCCAGCTCCCGGAACAGGTACACGATGTAACCATATCAACGAGCTATATCCCGGACGGCATGACTTGGACGGATGATGAACACCTGCAGTATACTGCACAAAACGGTGGCTTCAGCTTTACCTCTGTCCTGCTTGACAGTGACGATTTTGCGCAGGTAAAAGAAGATAAAAATATCGTAGAGAGCGAAGAGCGGACGTTCGGTCAGTATGAAGGTGTCTACCTGAAATACCATGAAGTTATGCAGGATGGTTTCTTTAACCAGCGCATCTACCTGCTCTGCCCGGAAGCATACCGTGTGATCACGATTTATGTGGGTGACGATGTATCGAAAGAAGATGCCATCAAAGTAGCAGAAAACCTTCAGATCACCGAAAAAGATACGATGATAGACACCGCCAATATGTACACCTGGAGCGACATCGTCTCCCCGGAAGAAACACCGGGCGATGAAGAGATAACCAGTATAGCAGCAGACAAACTCCCGATCGCGAAAGTCGGCGAAACCATAAATTTGACCGCCAGCGGCGAAGATACAGATGGAAACTATGTATCCGACATCCCGCTTCAGGCAACCGTAGACTCCGTCCAGATCGCAGATGACCTCCAACTCCTGAACGGCCAGATTCCGGAAGACTGGAAAGATGCCACTGACGCAGACGGAAAACTGAAAGAAAACACCATCTCCTACATCAAAGAAGGAGACGGCGTAAACACTCTGGATGAAATCGTAAAAACAAAAACCGAACAGCAGAAACTGGTTTACACCACTGTCACTTACACCAACACCTCCGACCAGGAAGTAAACCACATCCTCTACATCGGTTCCCTGATGAAGCTTCACAGCGATGGCAGCACCTATGAAGCCTATGTACCTGAGGAAGAATCCGGAGACGGCTACGATCGCACCACCTGGGACAGCGCCGCCAGAACCGGCGAAATGAAATACTATAGCGTAACCGACAACTACGGCAACGGCGGAAACTACATCCCAACCCTGAAACCAGGCGAAAGCATTCAGATATCCATGGCATGGATCGTCAACGAAAGCGACCTGACCGAAGCCTACCTGAACCTCAATGGCAGCTCCTACCAGTTCAACGACGAAACCCTCGCCAGCGGCGTAATCGATATCCGCCAAGAGTAAGAAACAATAAATTTGATACTAACACAAATATTCAGTGGTGTCTAAGAAGTTCAAGTAAAACTTGCCAGAATATACTCAGGCACCCATAAAACAGTCAGGAGAACAGAGATTAAAAAGCCTCTGTTCTCCTGATTATTTAGGCGAGCAACGATCCAAAGTTCATGCTTGCATGAAACCATTCCAAACTTATAGTATATATCTTGAGCTTAATGTGAGTATGAATCCCTATACAAATCCATTTAAATATGTACAATACATGATTACAAATTAAATACTTATAAAACACATCCCTTCCACTCGGAACAAATATCATCTTTCCCAATACCTCCCAACTCTATGCGTACCTCCCACCTCCAATACCCAGAAACCATGCCCAAGATCCAGCTCCTCAGACAGCCTTATGCTAGAGCGTGTCTGAAAAATCATTTCCGCAATCTGCAAGCCCCACTTTGCGGTATATTTTACCCTCATTCGGTTGCCGTAGCCCGCTACGCCGCCCTCATTCGGATAAAATCTCCCACAAACTGGGACTCGCAGTTCACGAAAAGCCTTTTTCAAACACGCTCTAGCGCCCTTAGCAAAGATGAGATCCAGTCCTTAGAAGAACTTGACAGTGAGCGGCTCTCCGCGAACTGGCATTATAGTTCTTCTTAGGACTTAGCTCGGATTTGCGTTACCAGCGGCTGTCTGTCCCGCCGTGTCCGCCTTTCCACTTCGTCCGTTTGGTCTACTTCGTCCGTTTTGAACACTCCTCTTGCTTTCCGATAAGAAACCAGTATAATAAAAGAAGCAAAACAAAAAAGGAGATTCCTATGAAAAAACTACAACGCATCCTGGCTATCCTCGGCGTAGTCCTCTTGCTGGCCCTCTATGCCTCCACTATGATCTTTGCCCTCTCCGGAAGTGAAAACTCCCTTGGCTGGTTCAAAGCCTCTATTGCAGCAACGATCATCGTACCGGTATTATTGTATGCCTACATGATGATCTACCGTTATCTGAAAAACCGAAACAAATAAAGTAAAAAATAATACACAGAAAAGAGGAAAGAGAAACATGATAAAAAATATCGTTTTTGATGTCGGGCAGGTTCTGATGTCTTATACTCCGGAAAACTATCTGAAGAACCTTGGATTTTCAGAAAAAACAGTACAGACTCTGCGTAAGGCGATCTTTGAAAGTACGCTGTGGGAAGCAGGCGACCGCGGGATAATTTCAACGGAAGAAATCTGGGAAGGCTTTCGGAAAAATGCACCGGGATTAAAAAAAGAAGTGCAGACGGTATATGATAATCTTGGTGACGTGGTGGAACTGATGCCATACGCTGAAGATTGGGTAAAAACCCTGAAAGAACAGGGATACCATCTGTATATTCTGTCGAACTATGCGGAACATACGTATCAGCTGTCCAGCCACAAGATGAAATTTCTGCCCTACATGGACGGAACATTGTTTTCTTATGTTTATAAAATGGCAAAACCGGATCGAGAGATTTATGAAAAACTCTGCACGATGTATCAACTCAATCCCGGGGAAACCGTATTCTTTGATGACCGGGAAGACAACATCGCAGGAGCCGGAGCCTGTGGGATCCACGGCATTCTGTTTCAGAACCATGAACAGGCAAAAAAAGACCTGGAAACGTTGCTGAAAAGAGAAAATGGAAAGTAAAATGAAATAACATAACATGTATTTTATAAAGATACTCTTTCATCTTACATAACAAAAATTTTAGAAAAAATTCAGATGCCGATCCTTGTAATACTCAGGAAAGTAGTATACAGTAAACCTGTTGACAAAACGACATCCTGAACAAAGACGTCGAATACCGGAAAAATGAAAAAGAGTGGGCAGATAGAAAGGCGGGAAACAATATCATGTTAGACTATAAAATCATGTATGTCAGTCACACGGGAAACACCCAGCGGCTGGCAGTTTGTATTTATCAGAGTTTACAACAGCTTGGCAACGGAGATATCGAGGAAATCACCTGCAATACAGAACCTGGAAAAAGTGATCTTGTGTATGTGGGATTTTGTGTGGAAAGAGGAGACTGCCCCATCGAAGTGCAGGAACTTCTGAAAAAAATACATAACAGGAAGATCGCACTGTTTGGAACCTGCGGATTCGGGCAGAGTCAGGAATACTATGACAGAATTGTGGAAAATGTAAAACAGTGGATTCCGAAAGACAACAGCTGTCTGGGGGCTTTTCTCTGCATGGGAAAGATGCCGATGCAGGTACGAAAACGTTACGAGACCATGGAAGCGAATCCGGAGCAGAGAGAAAAAGCACAGATGCTGATCCGAAACTTTGATAAAGCGTTGTTGCACCCGGACGAAGAAGATGTACAGAATGCAGTCGCATTTGCCAGGGCAGCATGGAAAAAAGCAGAAAGCTGCACAGATATGTGAGAAAGAGCTGAGACTGTGGTGACAGTAAAAAAAGAACGGGGAGAAAACAATGAATAACTGGAGAGACAAACTATATCGATTTATGCAGGGCAGGTACGGAAGAATAGATGAACTGGGAAGATTTCTGATGTATCTGCTGTTCGGACTTCTGCTCGTATCCTTCTTTGTGAGAAGTTCGATCTTTTCCCTGCTGATTCTGCTCGTACTGATCTACGATTACTATCGTATCCTTTCCAAAGATATCTCTGCGAGATACCAGGAAAATCAGCGTTATATCCAGGCACGGGCAAAAGTAAGAATAAAATGGAACAAACTGACCGGAAGTCACACAGACAGCACCCATCGAATTTATAAATGTCCGACCTGCGGACAAAAAGTCCGGGTACCAAAAGGAAAAGGAAAAATATCGATTCACTGTCCAAATTGCAACTGTAATTTTATCAAACGTACCTGATCAATAGTATGAAGTGGATGAACAGATCATAAACAGAAAACAAAGAAAAGAGGCGAGGGAGGATGTTTGGCTACGTTACCACCAATATGGAGGAAATGAAGATCAAAGACTATCGGATCTATCATGGATTTTACTGCGGAGTCTGCCAGGATCTGAAAGAAGGTCACGGACAAACTTCCAGGGTTACGCTGACGTATGATGTGACCTTTCTCGGAATTTTGCTGACCGGCCTGTATGAGACGGAGACAAAGAGGGAAGAGCACTTCTGTGCCATGCATCCGTTCAAAAAGCATCTCTGCCTGAGAAACCAGTGGACTGCCTATGCGGCGGATATGAATGTACTGTTGAGTTATTATAATCTGTTAGACGACTGGGAGGACGAGAAAAAACCGGTTCCTCTTGTACTTGCATCAGCATTAAAAAAAGACGTAAAACGTTTAAAGGAAAGATATCCGCGGCAGGCGAGAGCAATCGAAACCTATCTGCAAAAGCTGAAAGCATGTGAGCAGGAAGCAAGTACGGATCTTGACAGGGCAGCAGCAGATACGGGAGAGATGCTGGGTGAAATCTATGTCTGGAAAGAAGATGTCTGGGCAGATACAATGCGAAAGATCGGTTGTGCCATGGGAAGATTCATCTACCGGATGGATGCCTATGAAGACATCGAGAGAGACAGAAAAAAAGGAAATTATAACCCCTGGAAGCCGATTGCCCAGGAAAAAGACTTTGATGACCGGGCAAGACAGATTCTGATGATGGAAGCGGCTGAAGCTTCCCGCCAATTTGAAAAACTTCCGATCATAGAATATGTGGACATTTTGCGAAATATATTGTATTCTGGTATCTGGACAAAATATGACAGAATAAAGTCCCGGGAAAAAGAGACGAGGAGAAAATAAGGAATGTTGGATCCATACAGCGTCCTTGGTGTATCGCGAGATGCAAGCATGGACGAAATCAAAAAAGCATACCGGAAGCTAAGCAGAAAATATCATCCGGATGCGAATATCAATAATCCCAATAAAGAGCAGGCGGAAGAGATGTTCAAACAGGTACAGCAGGCTTATGATCAGATCGTGAGGGAACGGGAACAGGGAACTTCTCAAAACTCCTGGTACGGTGGTTATCAGTCCGGAGGGTATCAGACACAGGATGATCAGCGTTCCATGGAGATGCGTGCGGCGGCGAACTACATCAATGCCGGTCATTACCGGGAGGCTTTAAATGTCCTGGAAAGGATGCAGGAAAAAAATGGAGAATGGTATTATTATCATGCCATTGCAAGTGCCGGAGCGGGAAATACAGCAAGTGCTATGGAGGATGCCAGAACAGCGATGGAGATGGAACCGGGCAACCTGATGTATCAGAGACTTTATCAGCAGCTGCAGTCTCAGGGACAGTGGTATCAGAATATGAGTACCGGATACGGCTATCAGAAACCGGGAGAAGGTATGGGAAACTGGTGCTGCCAGTGCCTGTGCATGAATATGCTCTGTCCGGGCTGTTGTTGTATGCCCTGTTAGTATTTTGGTAACTATTCAGTAGCCACTGTCCCGCGAGGTGTTTTGACATGAATATGTCAAAA
>OGXX01001237.1_pt1 | contig 26223 bp, 20 predicted proteins | sample 1576301 | NCBI WGS metagenome assembly OGXX01 (sample SAMEA3541469, study PRJEB24748) | human gut metagenome | biome: human gut; feature: human-associated habitat; material: faeces | place: China | collected 2012
AATAAAACGGATTAAGAAAAATCAGTATAGAAACGAAAAGAGATAAATAATGCGAAGGTGTAAACAAGATTACTGGATGAGTTGCTCTGTTATCCTGAAAGACACCAAAACAAAACGCGTCAAGCGCCGCATCCGGCAATAAAAAAACCGCAACCTGTATCAGCGTTGCGGTTTAGGGATCACATGCTAAAAATTAGAACGTTTTCTTGAAGTTCAGCATCACGCCTTTATCGCTGATGCCATCCTCTTTCCAGTTGTACGCATCCAGATTCAGCGAACTTTCTTTGCTGCTGTACTTCACGCCGACGCTTGTCAGGCTATTGATGCCGCCGCCCTTCTGACCGTCATCGACGTTAAAGTGCTGACTGCCTGCGCCTGCCAGGCTTGCCGTACGCTGGCTCTTCGCGTAGCTCAGGTTCGGCCCGCCTTCCAGCGTAGCGCTAGCGCTCCAGCCGTCTTTACCTGCGTAGTCCAGTTTCAGCCCGACGATGCTGTCCACCGCCGTTTCGCTGCCACTGTTCATATTCAGGTTAAAGTCTCCGGCATTGCGCTCCTGATAGCCACCTTCCAGTGTGTGACGCAGTTTTACACCCGCATATGGCGTAACCTTCAGTCCTTCGCTCGGTTCGAAAGTCTTCGCCCCTTCGCTGCGGAACTCCAGGTACTGCTGTTTCACGTCGGTATCAGCCGTTTTGTTCGTGTTGCCAAATGCAATCGAGCGGCTGCTGTCAAGGTTGTGAACGTCGTAACGCAAGGCGTTATTCCAGTTCATGCCGTTATCGAACGACATCTGATGTTTCAGGCCAAAAAACTGGCTATAACCGCCTGTAACGCCATTATCACCCGCTTTCTGCGCACCATCACCATCGAGACGAGCGATACCGTACTCCAGACTCATCGTCTGGCTTTCGCTCAGGTCGATAGTTTTACGCAATGCCAGCATGTCGTATTCGGTATTATTACCTAACTCGGCACGCGGATCGCCTTTCGCGACAACGTTGAACGCCAGACCGTTACCCACTTTCGGCGCGGCATCTGCCAGCATACTAAAGCGGTTGCTTAACACGCGCGCTTCGCGGAATACCGTGGTCGCCTGGCTACCGCTGACCTGTTTCAGAGCACTGTTCAGTTCAGCAGTCGTGCCGACGTTCAGGCTGGTAAACAGTTCGTTGTTGGTGTAACCCGCATCCAGTGCTTTCGCGATGTCATTCACCGAGGCATCTGTTGCCACATCGGTGTAGGCATTTTTGCTCATGGTGACGTCAACGTTACCGCTGGCATCGGTGCTGCCTTTGGCAGTCCATACCACGGACGTTGAGGTGATGGCGTCAGCGTCGGTCAGGTTGCTACCTTCCACTACGTTATCAAAACTCACAGTGGTGTCTGCCGTACCAGCGGTAAAGACCGTGTTAATCTCCACGCCGTTCATGCTGGCATTGTTAACCTTCAGCTTCCCGGCGCTGCCGTTAACGTTGGTACCGACGACATAGCCGTTGAGGTTGTTCATGCTGCCACCAGCCTCATCACTTCCCGACGTTACACTAACCGTATTGGGCTTCGGCACATCCGGCAACGTATAGTCGCCATAATGCACTTCGCTGCTATTACCGTTGTTACCGTTCATACCTTCAACATTGATGCTGTCGCCCTGCTTGATCAGTCCAGAACCCGTAACCCCATCGGCAATCACCACCGTGCCGTTGTTAACCACATGACCTACTGTACCCAGTACGCTAAATGCAAACGAGTCATTGGCGAAGATATTGATGGTGCCGTTGTTTTCGATTACCGCATCCGCCGTGGCGTTGGCATCGAGTTGCATACCGATCATACCCGTGTCAGTAGTGCCTGCGGTACCGAGGTTGATGGTGCCATTGTTAACCAGCTGCGCGTTCTTATCACCTTCCATAGCCACAGCACCGGTGCCGCTGATGTTCATGATGCCGTCATTCTGGGCAATAAAGTTGCTGTGGGTGACTTTCACGGCACTGGCGCTGTCGTGATCGAAGTTGATGACCCCGTTATCCTGGTTCCAGAAGAAGGCATTCTGATCGCCGGCATTATTAGCGCTGACTACCAGTGACTTCGCAGAAACATCAATCGTTCCGTCATTGATAAAACGACCATTTCCGCCCCACATATTAACGGCTCCGTTGTGGGAAGAATTACTGATGTTCATGTGACCGGTATTATAAAGCGTACCGGACTGGTTGATGTGCACAGCATTCTTGTCGTTATCAAGAATAAACTCGCCGCGGTTATTGAAAGCTGAATTATTATTAACTTCCAGCATCCCGGTGTTGTTACCCTCACTACTACTTCCGAGGTTCCAGGTTCCTTCGTTATTTGCCACTGCAGTACCTGTCAGCGCAGCACCTCTCATAATCGCCCCGTCAGTTTGATTATTAAAGACCCCGCCAGCCGACATCATCCGCCCTGTTACACTGCCACTATTATTGAATACCCCCGCGTTCTGCACGATTTTATTGATGGTTCCGGTGTTGTTCACTAACGAACTATCAGCACCAGCATTCATGGTAATTTGCGCAGTCATTTCTCCGGCATTATTGAGGATTCCACCGCTAACATCGACGTTATTCGTCATCACCCCGGCATTTTTAATGACGGCACCCTTGTCAAGTTTTACTAAGTTATTGATGATGCCACCGCTGGTATTTTCCAGAAGACCGCTTGATACCGTAATTTGATCACCGGAAAGCGTTCCGCTATTAACAACATTCCCAGCCAGCTTATCAGTCACAGCAGCAGATTTATTTAGCGTTACAGTTTCTCCGCTTCGTGTAATCGTATCGCCACCGGTATAGATCAGTGAGGTGAAATCATCTGTATTATTGTACTCATTCCCCGATTGGCACACGCCGAAAGTGCAGATTGTACCATAGTTAACAATTGTTCCTGTGCCATCGTTATAAAACGCCTGACCAGTACCAACATTGATATTGATAACACCCGTCTGGTCGTTGATAGCAGTACCATGCTCATAAACAGCCATCCCTACCAGAGTATTTGCTGCCAGACTATCGTCATAATTACCATTTTTTTCGAGGTTAATCGTCCCCTGGTTAATAACTGTATTGCTGGCGCCATAGGCCGCCATACCTGCGCCGGCGTTATAAATAGTTATAACACCGCCCAATTGGTTAATTGCTGTTGCATTTTTCCCTGCACCACTATAACTATCAGTACCAACTCCCACACCTGTACCGAAGTCAATGGCGCTGTTGCTAGCTATATCTCGCATTGCGGTAGTGTCATTTGCATCTACCCACATAGAATCCAGTGTAATTTTACCCTGATTTTCTGCTGTTGAATCTGCTATAGCAAGCATGCCGACACTACCACGACCATACAAATCAATGATGCCGCTGTCAGTATTGATAATTGTGCTATTCGATTGAGCGACTAACCCTGTTATGCTACTGACATCGTTATTAAAAATAAATGAATTCGATGTGCCCGTTGAATACTTGTTAAATACGCTATGTTGTTCCGTCACTTTACCTGTGATCGTACCTGCATTAGTGGCGCTCCCTCCGTTAGTAGCCAGTAAAACAATGGGAGACGGTGCCGGATCTTTACCATTTTGTAATAACGAGATCGTGCCACTATTTATACCTGTTGTATTTTCACCAGTAACAAAAGCAAAACCTAAATTCTGAATTTCAACAGTACCTTTATTAACAATTTTCGCACCGGAATCAGCATAAGTAAGTTCTGGGGTTCTTGTCCCATGATGTTCAAAACTGTCAATATCCTGCATTGTTAGCGTAGCGCCACTGCCAATTTCCAGCAAAGCTTTATCCTGTACCCGAATAACCCCGGCAAACCCCAGAGGGAATTCTCCGCTGATTGTCGTATCTCCATTCAGATATACCGACGACTCACCACTAACGACAATAACGCTGGTATAACTATATCCTGTGCGCAAGGAAGCAACCTGCGACCCATCTGCAAGCGCGTTTTTCTCTCCAATCAGTTCAAGTCCACCATTCATATTAACGGTATTGCCATCGCCAATCACAACCAGACCTGACGTTTTCTCTGCGCTGCCATCAAATAAATTACTCTGACGAGAAGTAACCTCACTGTCTGATACAACAGTTAACTTTCCATCCAGCGTCACGTTATTATCACTGCCGTAAACGTTGATACCCACGGATGGATCGAAGAAATATTCCGCCGCATTGTCTGCGGTTTTATCCTTATCAACCAGAACGTTACCAGTGATATTCACTGTATTCGCATCGCCAGAAACGTTTATGCCCGTCGCTTTCTGCCCGACCACTTTTAGATCTTTTGCCGCCAGCGTCACGCTGTTATTGTTGCCATTAAGATCTACCCCGGTCGAGAAATCGCCAACCTGCATACTGCCTGCCAGCGAAACCTTCCCACTGTTGGTTGTGATGCTGAACCCTGTCGCTTCATTGCTAACGTTAACATCACCCGTATTGGATACTGTTGCCCCCTCACCGTTGATGAGCACGCCAATCGATCCAGTATCGGAAACAACAATATCTCCTTTGTTGTTAACCGTGCCGTTGTCACCAATGTTCTCAACACCATGCGCACCGCCTGTAACAGTCAGGCTACCATCCAGATTTACAATGCCGATATTGCCCGCGATTTTGGTACCCGTGGAATCTTTTCCATCAACAGTGGTTTTTCCACTGTTATTCGCGGTGGCGTCGTTACCGTTGATCTGAGTGCCGGTGCCGCCATTGGTGATAGTGCTCTCGCCTTCGTTATTGACGATGGCCTGGTCGCCGTCAATCTGGATACCGATGGACTCCGGATCGGTGACGGTCATGGTGCCCTTGTTATCCACCGTCGCGCTGTCGCCGGTGATATCAATACCGTGACCGCCGCCGCTGACATCCAGATCGCCGTCCTGAATCACTTTCCCGTTATTACCGTTGATTTCCGTACCGGTGGAATCTTTACCGTCAACGGTGGTTTTGCCATTGTTGTTTACTGTGGCATTATCACCCGTAATAACAAGCTCACCGTTGTGATTATATTGCCACTTCGTTGCGCCATCTGCGCTCACCCCTTCAAGGGCAACAGTGTTATTCGCTTCATCAATCTGCCAAAGATTAATCGTTGCCTTACGACCATTGCTATCTTGCAGAGATATAGTCCCGTCAGCATTCTCGGTATAAGTAAAAACTGAATCGCGAATAGTTAACGTTTTTTCTGTTTTATCGAGAATAACGTCATTATTAAACGAAACCGGTTTGGGAGGTGTAGGCGTATCATCCGGATCGTCCGGTATTATCTCATCTCCGCCAGGAGTTGGGGGAACTGGAGTGTCGTCTGATTCATCATCAGGGGGTGTCGGTGGGAGTGGAGAATTGTTGCGATGATGATGATCATCATCGTCGTTTAGTTCCACTACGGCTAAGGCCGTGATTAACGCAGCAGCGCCTGTGGAAAGCCATGGCATCAGGTTTTGTTCGACTAAAGGAGAGCATTCAGAGGGTAAGCGTTTAAGCTCTTCCGGACTGAGTTTTCCTGGGTCTGCCGGACAAGTCACATTGGTATTTTTCTTTTCACCTGTGGTGGTTTCTACCTCTGTGATATCTGCCGCCCAACCCTGACCACTCAGAGCTAATGCAATACAGGCCGACAATAGAGTTTTCCTTTGCATAATAAATCCTTCTGGCGAATATAAAGAAAGCCGGATGCACTAACCCGACCAATTAGTTATTTAAAACATAGAAGACATCCAATATTGCCAGTAGATTATTATCTAATCAAACATACTTTCCTATAATTCACAATTATAATTCAGGTGAATAAAAAAAGACCATGAAATATATAAATTGTGTATATAATATAAATTACAAATTAAAACCACATTCTTATTATAAATAATTATATGATGAAAAAACGGTATGAATTAATACTCAAATAAATAAAGCAGAGCTTAAACATAACTCTGCTTTATAATTAAAGGGACAAAATAATTTTACATCTGTTACTGTTTCGGTCGCAGATTCTCATCAAATACCAGGCGTTTCCTGCCAGGTTCAATTTCCCGCAATGGCTCGACTTGATGTAACGTCTGCTTACAGCGTGTCACCAGCACCTGATACTCATGCGTACCCTGCTTTTTCCATGCCAGCTCCTGCTCACTAAGTTCACGAATCGCTTTCGCCGGGCTGCCGACAATCAGGTAATTAGCAGGCATTTCTGATTTGGCTTTCACAAATGCGGATGCGCCAACAATGCTGTTCTCGCCAATCACCGCACCGTCCATCACTACCGCGTTCATTCCCACTAATGCATTGCGGCGGATAATGCAGCCGTGAAGGATAGCGCTATGACCAATATGTCCATCTTCTTCAACGACAGTATCCTGCTCGGGAAAACCGTGCATAACGCAATTATCCTGAATGTTCGCGCCATCTTTCACCACGATACGACCAAAATCGCCACGCAGACTGGCATTTGGCCCAACGTAAACGCCCTTGCCGAGAATAACATCGCCGATCAATACCGCTGTCGGATGGACAAAACTCTCTTCTGGCACAACCGGAGTCAGACCGTCTATCTGATAAATTGGCATAACGCCTCCTGTTCAATATTCAAGCCGCCAAAACGTTGAAAATACAGGCTTCCCGGCGCAGGCAGTTCACCGACCGAGGTTTCACCTTTTTCACTAACGAACGCTAAAGCAGCAGGCGCTACGCGCTGATAAATGTTGATACACAGCTGACGTGCCGTATGCCCTGCCCAGTGTGCCGGAAGCAACTCCTCCGGCAACAATGGGTCTTTAAGGACGACACGGCGATAAAAATGGATCAGTAAAAGCTGAATATGAAATGCCCGCTCCGGGGTTAACTCGTCTGCCGCCTCTTTTAACAGCGGCACCAGCGGGCGGAATGACTGAATAAAGGTTTCGTACATGGCATTTTGTTCAGTTAAATGCCAGCACTCTTCTACTCTGGCACGCAGTGCTGCGCGAGAAAGCGCCAGTGGTATTTGCGCTTCAAAACAAATCACGTTATCCGCCACCCCCGCTTCATGCAAAAGTGCCTGTACATCGGCCAGTTTTTGCGACGGCGATGCCATCAGGCTGGGTGCCAGTGCGCCAAAACCTTGCCAGATCAACTGCTTTTTGACATCAGCCAGCGTCGTTTTATCTAAACCTTCCGAGAGCAACAGGAGCCATTTACCATCCCATGCAGGTTGCTCTGCGCGATAAATTTTACTTTCTGCCCGTCGCGTCAGGCGCAAGCCTTTATCACTGAGGCTATAGAAACTGCGTCGCCCGATGCGGGAAACATCCAGCCAGCCTTCTTTATTAAGACGAAACAAAGCGGTGCGCACGAAACGCTCACCAAATCCCAGCCCTTCCAGCAAAGCAGCCAGACTACCCAACCAGATTTCACCACCACGATGGGAAAGCGAATCACCATACAGAGAGGAGATCAAAGATGTGCCACTGACCGGAACAGCGTTTACAGCATGTTGGATAAAAGTATCAAGTTTACTCATTCGCTTCAGTCTGTTGTTATTGTTGTGATTTATGAATCATAGCACAGGTCGTATCGACTTCTGGCCCTGGCGCTTTACCCCACCAGGGCCAGACGATACGTCAGGCACCAACAATATTGCGCAGATCAAACACCCGACACGCCTTGCCTTCTGAACGCGGGATACTGCCACAGTTAACGATCATCACATCGGTAGAGATCCCCACCATCGACTTAATCCGATGGCGCAGCTGGTGGCATACCTGGCAACGCTGCTCATGCGTCAATGTCAGGCTACTTTCTTTCAACTCCACTTTCACAGAAAGTGAATCAAGATGCCCCCGGCGGTTCACCTCCAGTTGGTAATGCGGCGATAAATGTTCGAATTTGACAATCTCTTCTTCCAGTTGTGACGGAAAGACATTTACACCGCGAATAATCAACATGTCATCGCTGCGTCCGCTGATGCGATCCATGCGGCGCATAGTCCGCGCCGTTCCTGGTAACAGTCGGGTTAAATCACGCGTGCGGTAACGAATGACCGGCAATGCTTCTTTGGTCAGCGTGGTGAATAACAGTTCGCCATGTTCACCATCGGCAAGCGGTGTGCCGTCATGAGGATTAACAATTTCAGGATAGAAATGATCTTCCCAAATGGTTGGGCCGTCGGTAGTTTCCAGACACTCCATCGCCACCCCCGGCCCCATCACTTCTGACAGGCCATAAATATCCAGTGCGGTGATCCCCAGGCGACGCTCAATCTCTTTACGCATGGCCTGTGTCCACGGCTCAGCACCAAATACTCCAACCCGCAGCGAGCAACCGCTGGCATCACCGCCCAACTGCCGCTCCAGCTCTTCAATCAGGTTAAGGCAATAAGATGGCGTAACCATGATCATATCTGGTTGAAAATCACGGATCAGTTGCGCTTGTTTTTCCGTCTGCCCGCCAGACATCGGGATCACCGTAGCGCCCAGACGTTCGGCACCATAGTGCGCACCCAGCCCACCAGTAAACAGGCCGTAACCATAGGCAACATGAATTTTGTCTTTGGGCGAGCCCCCTGCCGCACGCAAAGAACGCGCTACAATATTGGCCCAGTTATCAATATCGTTTTGCGTATAGCCGACAACTGTCGGTTTACCTGTGGTTCCCGAAGAAGCATGAATGCGCACCACTTGTTCCATTGGCACGGCAAAGGTGTCAAAGGGATAGTTGTCGCGCAGATCCTGTTTGGTGGTACAGGGAAATTTACGCAGGTCTGAAAGTTCCCTGAAATCATCAGGATGTACGCCTGCTGCGTCGAATTTGCGCCGATACATCGGCACATTTTCATACGCGTGTTTGAGCGTCCATTTCAGACGCTGTGTTTGCAACGCCTGTAACTCATCAACAGACGCGGTTTCAATCGGGTCAAGCTTTGTATTGGTTATCATTGTAGGGTACTCGCAGGTTGATATGCTCAAACACGCTCCAGAATCATGGCGATGCCCTGACCGACACCGATGCACATGGTGCACAATGCGTAACGACCGTTACGCCGATGCAGCTCATGGCTGGCAGCCAGTGCCAGGCGGGCACCACTCATTCCCAACGGATGGCCTAAGGCGATAGCGCCTCCGTTGGGGTTAACATGTGGGGCATCATCAGGCAGCCCCAATTCGCGTAGTACACCCAACGCCTGGGCCGCGAACGCTTCGTTCAGTTCAATCACGTCCATATCGTGAATACTCAGCCCTGCACGTTCCAGCACCCGGCGAGTTGCAGGCACCGGACCAAGCCCCATCAGGCGCGGTTCCACCCCGGCGGTTGCCATGGCTACGATACGCGCCCGCGGTGTCAGTCCTTGCGCTGCTGCCATCTGTTCACTGGCAATAATCAACGCAGCGGCTCCGTCATTCACCCCGGAAGCATTGCCTGCGGTAATCACCCCATTGGCACGAAATGGTGCTTTTAACCCACGTAACTGTTCCAGCGTCGTTTCCGGGCGCAGATGCTCATCATGTTGTATTTCTGTTACAACACCTTTCTTGTTTTTCAACACAACCGGAACAATCTCCTCAGCCAGAATGCCTGAGGATTGCGCTTTTGCCGTACGTTGCTGACTGCGTAGCGCAAAACTATCTTGATCTTCTCGTGAGATTTTTAACAGTTCAGCTACATTCTCTGCCGTTTCCGGCATGCTGTCAGTTCCAAATTGCTGAGCCATGAGCGGGTTCACAAATCGCCAGCCAATAGTGGTATCGAACATCTCAGCCTGACGAGAAAATGCACTGGCTGCCTTGCCCATAACAAACGGTGCCCGTGACATTGACTCCACGCCACCGGCGATCAGCAAATCGCCATCGCCCGCTTTAATCGCCCGTGCGGCAAACCCCAGTGCGTCCAGCCCGGAACCACACAAGCGGTTAATGGTTGTGCCGGAAACACTCTGCGGCAGCCCCGCCAGTAAAGTCGCCATCCGGGCTACGTTACGGTTATCTTCTCCCGCCTGATTAGCACAGCCGAGGATCACATCATCGATACACTCCGCATCGAGACGCGGGTTTCGCACCAGCAGTTCCCGCAAAGGGATAGCAGCCAGATCATCAGCCCGAACACTTGATAATGCCCCGCCGTAGCGACCAATTGGCGTACGAATTCCGTCACAAATAAAGGCTTCACGCATCAGGCTTCTCCTGTAATGGTGCCGCCGATGCGGTGAGATTTACCGCGAAACAGCGCAACCGTTTTTTGTTGTTGGTTAACAATTTCGATGTCGTAAACACCGGTTTGCTTGCCCTGATGACGTACCTGCGCAGTAGCAGTTAAGGTGTCTCCGGCAAAGCCTGGACGCAAAAAATCAATCGTGCAGGCAGAAGCGACGGCTGCCAGCCCCTGGCTATTGCAGGCGTAGGCAAAGGCAGTATCAGCCAGTGAAAATAGCTGCCCGCCGTGGCAACTTTGATGACCGTTAAGCATTTGTGCAGTGACGGTCATGGTCACTACAGCAAAGCCTTCATCCATTGAGATAATGTCGATGCCAAGCGCTTTGGCGCAGGCATCGTTCTCATACATTGCATGGGCATTTTGCCAGGCCTTATGACTCATAACCGCTCTCCAGAAGCGCCCGTTGGCGCAGCAATGAACATGGGCGATAGCGTTCTTCGCCATAGTGATGTTGTAGATTTTCCAGGAGCCTTAATATTCGCTGCCAGCCAAGTTGCGCTCCCCAGGCAAGCGGGCCATATGGATAATTCACCCCAAGACGCATGGCGGTATCGATATCCTGTTCAGAGGCCACGCCTTTTTGCAGCGCATCAAGGGCTTCATTGATGATCATTGCTACCGTTCGCCAAATCAGCATTCCTGGGTAATCTGCAATTTGCAGCACTGTTTTGCCCTGCTGTTGCAGGTAATAAATGGCCTTGCGGGTCGCTGAGTCCGGGTTCACCGCTGCCGCAGCAATGGTCACCACCTTGCCCGCCATTTTGTCGACCACTACCACCGGGCGTGCCAGTCGTATTGCCAGCGCCTGTGCCGTCTCGCCTTGTGTCTCAATCAATAAAACATCGTCAATTTCTGTGACACCGTCACTTTTCTTTTCTACTTTCATTGGGCTAAAACTGTCGCTTACCGCTTCCAGGCCAACAACTGCCTCACGTTCCGCGCGCCAGTCGTACACGCCCAGCCCACTTTTCTTGCCCAACCGTCCACCAATCACCAGTTCCTGTTGCACCAGCGAAGGTAAAAAACGACGCTCCTGCCAGAAAGCGTTAAACACCGAACAGGTGACAGCAAAATTGACGTCCTGACCAATCAGATCGGTTAATTCCAGCGGCCCCATCGGGAAACCAGCGCCATCGCGAAGTGCAGCGTCAATCACTTCTGGTGCAGCAACCTGCTCTTCCAGTGCCCGCCAGGCCTCGGAATAATAAGGACGCGCAACACGGTTAACGATAAATCCGGGGGTCGAATGACAGCGCACTGGCTGCTTACCCCAACTCAATGTCAGTTCACACAACTGCTCGACAACTTCCGCTGCCGTTGCCAGCCCACTGACCACCTCCACCAACTTCATCACCGGTGCCGGGTTAAAAAAATGCAGCCCCGCAACACGTTCAGGATTTTTTACCTCCGCAGCAATCGCGGTTATAGAGATTGACGAAGTGTTAGTGGTCAATAGCGTTTGTGGCGGGCAAACTTCCGCCAGTTGTGCAAAGAGCGCTTTTTTAACTTCCAGACGTTCAGACGCCGCTTCAATAACCAGATTCGCTGCTGCCAGCGCGTGAATATCGGTCACCGGGATCAGGCGTTTCAATGTGCGTTCACAGGTTTCAGCGGTCAGTTTTCCCCGCGTCACGCGTGAATTTAGCCGCGCGTGTATCCCGTCGATTGCGCGGGTCAGCGCTTCAGCAGAAATGTCATACAGTAAAACCTGATGTCCATGACTGGCGGCAACTTCAGCAATGCCTGCCCCCATGGTGCCGCTCCCAATCACTGCCACAGTTTGCACATTTATCATCATGCTATTTCCCCGTGAACTGCGGTGAGCGTTTAGCCAGGAACGCACTGACACCTTCACGATAATCTGCGCTCCGTCCGGCAAGTCGCTGATAGTCACGTTCCAGATCCAGTTGCGTATCGAGCGTATTGGTTTCAGCGCTATTTATCGCTTGCTTGATAAGTCCAAGACCAAATGTCGGTTGTGTCGCCAGATGCCGTGCCAGCTGTTGCGCGGTATCTGCCAGCGTTTCATCATCAACAACCTGCCAGATCATCCCCCATTCGTGCGCCTGTTCAGCACTCAGTTGATTCCCCAGCAGTGCCAGCCCCATGGCGCGCGCTCGTCCGGCAACGCGTGGCAGTAACCAGGTTCCACCGCAATCGGGTATTAAGCCTAACTTACTAAACGCCATGACGAATTTTGCTGAACGGGCAGCAATAACGATGTCGCCCCCCAGTGCCAAGGTTGCGCCTGCCCCTGCCGCCACGCCATTGACTGCACAGATCACCGGTTTTGGCAGTTTTGCCAGGCGACGTACCAGTGGGTTATAGAAACGTTCAACTGACATCCCTAAATCCGGTGCGGGGCCTGTGGGATCAACGTTACGATCGTTAAGATCCTGACCAGCACAAAATCCGCGCCCGGCACCTGTAAGTAACAGGCAACGGATAGTGTCGTCGCGCTCGACCTGTTTCAGGCACTCTGCCAGTTGTGCGTGCATCTCATCATTAAAACTGTTCAGGCGTTCCGGGCGGTTGAGCGTTAGTGTCATCACGCCCTTTTCTACATGACTGAGGATGAATTCCATCATTAGCGTCCTTTAAAGTCGGGCGTGCGTTTTTGTAAGAAAGCGGAGATGCCTTCATGACGATCTTCTGTTGCCGCCAGCAAGGTGAATAACTGTCGCTCCTGGGCAAGTCCGGCTTGCAAAGCCACTTCCTGCGACTGGCGCAGCGCTTGCTTTGCCGCTTGTAAGGCCAGCGGCGAGTGACGTGCCATTTTCGATGCCAGCTGTAAGGCGTATTCGAGGGTTAAATCGCTGGGGAAGACGTCGCTAACCAGCCCGGCCTGCTGTGCTTGCTGAGCGGTGATACTTTCTCCGCTCAGCACCATTTTGCTGGCTAACGATTTACCGACACTACGGATTAAACGTTGCGTTCCGCCTGCGCCAGGCATGATGCCGAGAGTGATTTCCGGCAACCCAAAACGCGCGTTCTCTCCGGCAACCACCACATCGCACAACAATGCCAGTTCGCAACCCGCCCCAAGCGCGTAACCATTGACGGCTGCGATAAGTGGTTTATTAAAGGCCTGCAATCGCGCCCATAGCTGCGGACGTGTATCGTTTAAGGTGGCCGCGAGATCTTTTTCTGCCATTTCGTTGAGATCGGCCCCAGCGGCAAAAAAGCGTGCATTACCGGTAATCACACAGACCGAAATGCTGGTATCGGTAGCCGCAGCTTCCAGTTCATTTACCAGTTGCATCAGCAGGGCATTATTTAGCGCATTACGTGCGGCGGGACGGTTAAGGGTCAGCAACAATACTCGTTGCTGACGGCTGACGATCAGTTCGCTCATGCCATCCCCTTCGCGTCAAAGTCAACCACCACATCGCTGGTCAGCGGCAGTGCCTGGCAACTCAACACATAACCTGCGGCCAGTTCATCCGGTTCCAGACTGTAATTGGTTTCCATCGCCACTTTGCCACGCAGCACTTTGCATTTGCAGGTCGCACAGACGCCGCCTTTGCAGGCATAGGGCAGATCCGCCCCCTGGCGCAATGCCGCATCGAGAATGCTTTCATCGTCGGCATTAAGCACGATTTCCCGATCCCGCCCATCCTGACGTACAGTCACTTTTTGTCCGTCACTTTGCACGTTAACGCTACGTTTGACGCGCGTGCCAGGCGTATTAAACCGCTCCAGATGAATGGTTTTATCTGGCATTCCCAGTGCTTTTAAGGCGGTTTCCGCGTCATCCATCATCGCCGCCGGACCACAAATAAATGCCTCATCATAAAGACGAAAATTAATGAGCGAGGCCCCAAGTGACTGTAATTTTTCACCGTCAATACGCCCGTGAAGCAGATCGCTGTCGAGGGTTTCCTGACTGAAAATGCACAACAACTGTAAACGCTGAGGATATTTGTCTTTCAGGTCTGCCAGTGCCTGGCGAAACATCATGCTCTGGCTGGTACGGTTACCGTAGATCAGGGTGAACTGACTTTCAGGCTCGGTTTGTAAAGTGGTGGCGATAATCGCCAGCATTGGCGTAATACCTGATCCTGCTGCAATTGCCAGATAGCGCCCCTGGCGTTCGGCCTGCGGCTGATAGCCGAAATGCCCCTGCGGCACCATGACCTCCAGCGTCATACCCTGGCGGATGTGTTCGCGGGCATAGCGGGAGAAACGTCCGCCTTCAATGGCTTTCACCGCCACACTAATTTCGCCAGGCAGATAGCTGCGGCAAATGGAGTAACAACGGCGTAATTCTTCACCATCAAAGCTGGCTTTTAAGGTCAAATGTTGACCGGGGCGAAAGCGATACGCCTCCTGCAAAGGCTGGGGCACCGCAAAGGTAATGGTCACCGCATCACGGGTTTCCGACTCGACTTTTGCCACTGTTAAGGAATGAAACGTTGTCATGGCATCCTCAAATACATTTGAAATAATCGAAAGGTTCGCGGCAACTATCGCAGCGGTACAATGCTTTGCAGGCCGTGGAACCAAATTCACTGATAAGTGTGGTATGGACGCTGGCGCAGCGCGGGCAACGTACTTCTGGCGGCAAATGGGCATGGCAACTGTGTCCGGCGGGCGGGCTAATGCCATACTCTCGCAGACGCTCACGGGCATCGGGGGTCATCCAGTCGGTGGTCCATGCCGGGTCGAGTTGCAGCACAACCTGAACGGGGGTAAACCCGTTGGTTGTCATTGCCTCACGTATCGCGCCAATCAAATGTTCCGTTGCCGGACAACCGGAATATGTCGGCGTAAAGCCGATCACCCATCCTTCTCCCATCTGTGTCACATTACGCACCATGCCTAAATCAGTAATGGTCAGCACCGGGATCTCCGGGTCCGGGATCTGGCTGAGTAGCGCCCATATCTCATGAACCTGTGGCGGTGCAATGGTGGCCAGACGTTGCATACCCATCTCCTCTGTTACCATTGCTGACCGGGCAAGACACGCTGGAGATACTGCATTTCTGCCAGCATGGGTCCAAGGTGTTCGGTATGCAGTCCTTTTTTACCGCCAGTGCGATACGCCTGCTCTTGCGGTACGTTCAATGTGGCTTCGTTGATCCCGGCAAAAACTTCGGCTTCCCACGCTGCGCGTAAAGTGCGTGGATCAACCGCAATACCCTCTTCACTCAGTGCAATATCAATCTCGTCGGCATCGAACAGTTCGGCGGTAAAACGCCACAACTTGTTGATGGCCTGCTGCATCTTTTGCCCTGATACGTCAGTACCATTGCCCAGTCGCTCCAGCCAGCCACGACTAAAACGCAGGTGATAGCGCGCTTCTTTAATTGCTTTGGCAGAAATCGCCGCCAGTTGCGGATCACGGCTTTCCATCAGACGGGTAAAGAGCGCCACATGCCATGCATCGATGAAATACTGGCGTGCAATGGTGTCGGCAAAATTGCCGTTTGGTTGTTCAACCAACAATAAGTTGCTGAACTGGCGCTCGTCTCGGGTGAAGGCCAGGGTATCTTCATCGCCTTCTCCCGCTAATTCAGCGGCATACGATAAGAAGTTGCGTGCCTGACCTAATAAATCGAGGCCAATGTTTGCCAGTGCGAGATCGATTTCCAGTTCCGGTGCGTGACCGCACCATTCACCCAACCGCTGGGAGAGCACCAGGCAGTTATCGCCCAGGCGCAAGGTGTAAGCCGTTAACTGATTCATTTCCGACCTCACATGTGCTCAATGCCATCAGGGATGGTGTAAAACGTTGGATGGCGATAGACCTTGCTTTCAGCCGGATCAAAAAATTCACCGCGTTCTTCCGGTTGCGAGGCAACAATTTCACTCGCCTTCACCACCCAAATTGAACATCCTTCGCTACGACGGGTGTAAGCATCACGGGCATTTTCCAGTGCCATCCGCTCATCGGCAGCATGTAAACTGCCAACATGGCGGTGTGATAAGCCCTGTTTGCCACGCACGAAAACTTCGTATAACGGCCAGTAAACATTACTCATTTTGAATCTCCTTATGCGACCTTACGGGCATGTTGTTTTTGTGCATGGGCCAGCGCTGCTTCCCGTACCCAGGTACCTTCTTCCCAGGCTTTACGTTTGGCGTCGAGCCTCTCCTGATTACAAATTCCGCGACCGTTAATTACTTCGTTAAACTCCTGCCAGTCGATCTCACCAAAGCGGTAGTGACCGCTTTCAGTGTCAAAATGCAGATCCGGGTCAGGAACGGTCATACCGAGCATTTCAACCTGTGGAACGGTGTTATCCACGAAACGCTGGCGGAGTTCGTCGTTGGTGAAACGTTTGATTTTCCAGGTGAGACTTCTGGCGCTGTTTGGCGAGTTATCATCGTTTGGCCCGAACATCATTAAGGCTGGCCACCAGAAACGGTTAATGGCGTCTTGCAACATCTGCTTTTGAGCTTCGCTGCCCTGCGCCAGTGCCATGCAGGCTTCAAACCCCTGACGCTGGTGAAAACTCTCTTCTTTGCAGATTTTCACCATTGCTCTGGCATACGGGCCATAAGAAGTGCGGCATAACGCCACCTGATTGACGATCGCTGCGCCATCCACCAGCCAGCCGATAACACCGATATCAGCCCAACTCAATGTCGGATAATTAAAGATGGAGGAATATTTCATCCGTCCGTCGAGCATTTTTTGGTAGATGTTTTCTCTGGCGCAGCCCAGTGTTTCGGCGGCGCTATAGAGATACAGACCATGACCGGCTTCATCCTGCACTTTGGCCAACAGAATGGCTTTACGCCGCAAGGTTGGTGCGCGAGTGATCCAGTTACCTTCAGGCAACATACCAACAATCTCGGAGTGCGCATGCTGCCCAATCTGGCGGATCAATGTCTTTCGGTAAGCATCGGGCATCCAGTCCTGTGGCTCGATAGCCGTTTCCTGGGCTATCCGTTGCTCAAAGCGTTCTTCTTGGGTCACGTCATCACCTTTACGATTCCAGTTTTCGTGAATTAATTAAAAACACGAATCACATTGTTTTATGAAAGTTACACAATAGTTAAGTAAAATCACAAATTTTGTATGTTTGAACTGTGACGGATTTCGCACCCTATTTTTATAAATCATTATTTATCAGTGCATTAATGTTTTCCGCAGTTGCTATACAGATCGCATAGTTAACATTTCGTTAAAATATCCCTTGCTTTTTATGATTCGCGATTTAACTATTAGCAACAGAAATGTGAAACATCTGGAGAGTAGCGATGCAGCAGTTAGCCAGTTTCTTATCCGGTACCTGGCAGTCTGGCCGGGGCCGTAGCCGTTTGATTCACCACGCTATTAGCGGCGAGGCGTTATGGGAAGTGACCAGTGAAGGTCTTGATATGGCGGCTGCCCGCCAGTTTGCCATTGAAAAAGGTGCCCCCGCCCTTCGCGCTATGACCTTTATCGAACGTGCGGCGATGCTTAAAGCGGTCGCTAAACATCTGCTGAGTGAAAAAGAGCGTTTCTATGCTCTTTCTGCGCAAACAGGCGCAACGCGGGCAGACAGTTGGGTTGATATTGAAGGTGGCATTGGGACGTTATTTACTTACGCCAGCCTCGGTAGCCGGGAGCTGCCTGACGATACGCTGTGGCCGGAAGATGAATTGATCCCCTTATCGAAAGAAGGTGGATTTGCCGCGCGCCATTTACTGACCTCAAAGTCAGGCGTGGCAGTGCATATTAACGCCTTTAACTTCCCCTGCTGGGGAATGCTGGAAAAGCTGGCACCAACGTGGCTGGGCGGAATGCCAGCCATCATCAAACCAGCTACCGCGACGGCCCAACTGACTCAGGCGATGGTGATATCAATTGTCGATAGTGGTCTTGTTCCCGAAGGCGCAATTAGTCTGATCTGCGGTAGTGCTGGCGACTTGTTGGATCATCTGGACAGCCAGGATGTGGTGACTTTCACGGGGTCAGCGGCGACCGGACAGATGCTGCGAGTTCAGCCAAATATCGTCGCCAAATCTATCCCCTTCACTATGGAAGCTGATTCCCTGAACTGCTGCGTACTGGGCGAAGATGTCACCCCGGATCAACCGGAGTTTGCGCTGTTTATTCGTGAAGTTGTGCGTGAGATGACCACAAAAGCCGGGCAAAAATGTACGGCAATCCGGCGGATTATTGTGCCGCAGGCATTGGTTAATGCTGTCAGTGATGCTCTGGTTGCGCGATTACAGAAAGTCGGGGTCGGTGATCCTGCTCAGGAAGGCGTGAAAATGGGCGCACTGGTAAATGCTGAGCAGCGTGCCGATGTGCAGGAAAAAGTGAACATATTGCTGGCTGCAGGATGCGAGATTCGCCTCGGTGGTCAGGCGGATTTATCTGCTGCGGGTGCCTTCTTCCCGCCAACCTTATTGTACTGTCCGCAGCCGGATGAAACACCGGCGGTACATGCAACAGAAGCCTTTGGCCCTGTCGCAACGCTGATGCCAGCACAAAACCAGCGACATGCTCTGCAACTGGCTTGTGCAGGCGGCGGTAGCCTTGCGGGAACGCTGGTGACGGCTGATCCGCAAATTGCGCGTCAGTTTATTGCCGACGCGGCACGTACGCATGGGCGAATTCAGATCCTCAATGAAGAGTCGGCAAAAGAATCCACCGGGCATGGCTCCCCACTGCCACAACTGGTACATGGTGGGCCTGGTCGCGCAGGAGGCGGTGAAGAATTAGGCGGTTTACGAGCGGTGAAACATTACATGCAGCGAACCGCTGTTCAGGGTAGTCCGACGATGCTTGCCGCTATCAGTAAACAGTGGGTGCGCGGTGCGAAAGTCGAAGAAGATCGTATTCATCCGTTCCGCAAATATTTTGAGGAGCTACAACCAGGCGACAGCCTGTTGACTCCCCGCCGCACAATGACAGAGGCCGATATTGTTAACTTTGCTTGCCTCAGCGGCGATCATTTCTATGCGCATATGGATAAGATTGCTGCTGCCGAATCTATTTTCGGTGAGCGTGTGGTGCATGGGTATTTTGTGCTTTCTGCGGCTGCGGGTCTGTTTGTCGATGCCGGTGTCGGTCCGGTCATTGCTAATTATGGGCTGGAAAACTTGCGCTTTATCGAACCCGTAAAGCCAGGCGATACCATCCAGGTGCGTCTCACCTGTAAGCGCAAGACGCTGAAAAAACAGCGTAGCGCAGAAGAAAAACCAACAGGTGTGGTGGAATGGGCGGTAGAGGTATTCAATCAGCATCAAACCCCGGTGGCGCTGTATTCAATTCTGACGCTGGTGGCCAGGCAGCACGGTGATTTTGTCGATTAATCGGTGAATGAAGGGCAACGGCGAATAGTTGCCCTTTTATTTCACTAAATTTTGTGACGTTGTCACATTATGCATAATGTGTACATCTATTTTCAGGGCATCCACTGTATGAAAAGCTGGCACACCTGCCAAACAACCTGGCAGGTGCAGGCAATCCCCTTTGCATCAGTACTGATAATGTGAACCTGACTAAACCGCCCACAGAGCGCGGTTGCTAACAAGAACACAACATCTGACGAGGTTAATAATGGGAAGCCCCTCTCTGTATTCTGCCCGTAAAACAACCCTGGCGTTGGCAGTCGCCTTAAGTTTCGCCTGGCAAGCGCCGGTATTTGCCCACGGTGGTGAAGCGCATATGGTGCCAATGGATAAAACGCTTAAAGAATTTGGTGCCGATGTGCAGTGGGACGACTACGCCCAGCTCTTTACCCTGATTAAAGATGGCGCGTACGTGAAAGTGAAGCCTGGTGCGCAAACAGCAATTGTTAATGGTCAGCCTCTGGCACTGCAAGTACCGGTAGTGATGAAAGACAATAAAGCCTGGGTTTCTGACACCTTTATTAACGATGTTTTCCAGTCCGGGCTGGATCAAACCTTTCAGGTAGAAAAGCGCCCTCACCCACTTAATGCGCTAACTGCGGACGAAATTAAACAGGCCGTTGAAATTGTTAAAGCTTCCGCGGACTTCAAACCCAATACCCGTTTTACTGAGATCTCCCTGCTACCGCCAGATAAAGAAGCTGTCTGGGCGTTTGCGCTGGAAAACAAACCGGTTGACCAGCCGCGCAAAGCCGACGTCATTATGCTCGACGGCAAACATATCATCGAAGCGGTGGTGGATCTGCAAAACAACAAACTGCTCTCCTGGCAACCCATTAAAGACGCCCACGGTATGGTGTTGCTGGATGATTTCGCCAGTGTGCAGAACATTATTAACAACAGTGAAGAATTTGCCGCTGCCGTGAAGAAACGCGGTATTACTGATGCGAAAAAAGTGATTACCACGCCGCTGACCGTAGGTTATTTCGATGGTAAAGATGGCCTGAAACAAGATGCCCGGTTGCTCAAAGTCATCAGCTATCTTGATGTCGGTGATGGCAACTACTGGGCACATCCCATCGAAAACCTGGTGGCGGTCGTTGATTTAGAACAGAAAAAAATCGTTAAGATTGAAGAAGGTCCGGTAGTTCCGGTGCCAATGACCGCACGCCCATTTGATGGCCGTGACCGCGTTGCTCCGGCAGTTAAGCCTATGCAAATCATTGAGCCTGAAGGTAAAAATTACACCATTACTGGCGATATGATTCACTGGCGGAACTGGGATTTTCACCTCAGCATGAACTCTCGCGTCGGGCCGATGATCTCCACCGTGACTTATAACGACAATGGCACCAAACGCAAAGTCATGTACGAAGGTTCTCTCGGCGGCATGATTGTGCCTTACGGTGATCCTGATATTGGCTGGTACTTTAAAGCGTATCTGGACTCTGGTGACTACGGTATGGGCACGCTAACCTCACCAATTGCTCGTGGTAAAGATGCCCCGTCTAACGCAGTGCTCCTTAATGAAACCATCGCCGACTACACTGGCGTGCCGATGGAGATCCCTCGCGCTATCGCGGTATTTGAACGTTATGCCGGGCCGGAGTATAAGCATCAGGAAATGGGCCAGCCCAACGTCAGTACCGAACGCCGGGAGTTAGTGGTGCGCTGGATCAGTACAGTGGGTAACTATGACTACATTTTTGACTGGTTCTTCCATGAAAACGGCACTATTGGCATCGATGCCGGTGCTACGGGCATCGAAGCGGTGAAAGGTGTTAAAGCGAAAACCATGCACGATGAGACGGCGAAAGATGACACGCGCTACGGCACGCTTATCGATCACAATATCGTGGGTACTACACACCAACATATTTATAATTTCCGCCTCGATCTGGATGTAGATGGCGAGAATAACAGCCTAGTGGCGATGGACCCAGTGGTAAAACCGAATACTGCCGGTGGCCCACGCACCAGTACCATGCAAGTTAATCAGTACAACATCGGCAATGAACAGGATGCCGCACAGAAATTTGATCCGGGCACGATTCGTCTGTTGAGTAACCCGAACAAAGAGAACCGCATGGGCAATCCGGTTTCCTATCAAATTATTCCTTATGCAGGTGGTACTCACCCGGTAGCAAAAGGTGCCCAGTTCGCGCCGGACGAGTGGATCTATCATCGTTTAAGCTTTATGGACAAGCAGCTCTGGGTAACGCGTTATCATCCTGGCGAGCGTTTCCCGGAAGGCAAATATCCGAACCGTTCTACTCATGACACCGGTCTTGGACAATACAGTAAGGATAACGAGTCGCTGGACAACACCGACGCCGTTGTCTGGATGACCACCGGCACCACACATGTGGCCCGCGCCGAAGAGTGGCCGATTATGCCGACCGAATGGGTACATACTCTGCTGAAACCATGGAACTTCTTTGACGAAACGCCAACGCTAGGGGCGCTGAAGAAAGATAAGTGATTGTTTCAGACAAAAAAACGGCACCAGGTGCCGTTTTTTACTTATGAGCGAACCAGATTAATACCGTACACACACCGACTTAGTTTCACACCAACCGTCCAGCCAGTCGGGGCCAAAATCACGGCCCGTTCCTGACTGCTTCATCCCACCAAACGGTAAGTTAGCGTCAATTAAGGTATGGCTGTTTACCCACACCGTCCCTGCCTGTAAGCGATCGCTATATTCCAGAGCCTGGGAGAGATTTTGCGTCCAGACACTGGCAGTTAAGCCATATTCCGTGTCGTTTGCCAGTTGTAACGCCTCTTCTCCATCCGCTACTCGCACCAGGTTTACCACCGGACCAAACACCTCTTCACGAGTTAAGCGCAATTTAGCATCGGGATTTACCACCAGCGTTGGCGCAACATAATACCCCTCTCCGGCTGGTCCATTCGACCCGCGAATCAGCTCTGCTTGCTGTGCCTGCGCATCGTCGAGGAATGAACACACTTTGTCGCAGTGCGCACGAGAAACCAAAGGGTTAATCTGTGCAACAGGTGACATCCCCGGTCCCACTTGCAACGATTTTACCGCCTGCTCAAATCCACTAACCAGCGTGTCAAACAACGGCGCTTCAATATAAATTCGCGAACTGGCGGCGCATACTTGCCCTTGATTCAGGAAGCTTCCGGTCATCAAGCCTTCAATAACCCATTGCGGATCAGCATCTTTTAATACAATTGCCGGGTTTTTACCGCCCAGTTCCAGCGTTACACGCGTTAAGTGATCAGCAGCAGTTCTGGCAATACCTTTTCCCGTCGCGGTTGAACCGGTAAAACTGATTTTCGCAACATGAGGATGTGACGTCAGGGCCGCGCCGCATACAGCACCTGACCCGGTGACGACATTAAAAACGCCATCAGGGATACCAGCCTCGCTGGCCAGTTCCGCCACGCGCAACATCGTCAGTGGCGTGGTTTCCGAAGGCTTAATCACGATTGAACAGCCTGCTGCCAGTGCTGGCATCACCTTCCACATACCAATCATCAACGGAAAGTTCCATGGCACAATTCCCGCCACTACGCCAACCGGCTCTTTACGCGTCCAGGCCTGATAACGCGCCCCCTGGGGTAAGGGAATCGACAAGTCCAGCGTTTTACCCGCGATTTTGGTCGTTAACCCGGCGGTATAACGCATCCAGTTCAGCGTACAGCCCACTTCAAAAGCACGGGAAATGGCAATTGACTTGCCTTGCTCCAGGGTTTCCAGTTGCGCCAGCTCCTCACTGTGCTGCTCCACCAGATCAGCAAAACGTAGCAGAATACGTTCACGCTCTGCGGGTAATCGCCCGGCCCAGCGACGCGAGACAAAGGCCCGCCAGGCAGACATGACTGCGTTATCTACATCCGCTTCGTTGGCATCAGCAGTAGACGCAATTTCTTGCCCGGTGGCCGGATCAAAGATCGCCAACCGTTTTTCACTTTGTGCGGGGCCAGGACGACCATCAATATAAAGACCGTGTTGACGATCGAGAAACTGTTGGACCTGGCTTAATACTGCTACATGCGGCTCTGTCATCACTTTTCCTTATTATTTACCCAGTGTGATTTCAGTGTACGCAGCGACAAGAAAAGTCACTTTTTTCGCTGTGACATTCGCTTTGTCAGCTGTGACAAGCTCCGCAAATCGTGACAATAACCGCTTATGTCTCTATGCCTGACAAGACTTATTTCCTATAGTCAGGCTCATTAGCTTCGTTTATTGCAACACAAATGCAACAATAAAAATACATTTCACAGAGCGAAAACGTGCCATGAACCCCGCAGTGGATAATGAGTTTCAGCAATGGCTTTCCCAAATCAATCAGGTATGCGGAAATTTTACCGGACGCCTGCTGACTGAGCGTTACACGGGTGTACTGGACACGCATTTTGCCAAAGGACTAAAGCTGAGTACCGTGACAACCAGCGGGGTGAATTTATCCCGCACCTGGCAGGAAGTAAAAGGCAGCGACGATGCCTGGTTTTACACCGTTTTTCAGCTTAGTGGTCAGGCAATAATGGAGCAGGATGAGCGTCAGGTGCAGATTGGCGCTGGCGATATTACGTTACTCGATGCCTCACGCCCCTGTTCGCTTTACTGGCAGGAGTCTTCTAAACAGATTTCATTACTTTTGCCACGCACTCTGCTGGAACAATATTTTCCCCATCAAAAACCTGTCTGCGCAGAAAGACTGGACGCTGACTTACCCATGGTGCAACTCAGTCATCGCCTGTTACAGGAGAGCATGAATAATCCGGCACTTTCTGAAACAGAAAGTGAAGCTGCGCTACAGGCGATGGTGTGTCTGCTGCGCCCGGTACTTCATCAGCGGGAATCTGTTCAACCTCGTCGTGAACGTCAGTTTCAAAAAGTGGTTACGTTGATAGACGATAATATTCGCGAAGAGATATTACGCCCGGAGTGGATAGCCGGAGAGACAGGTATGTCAGTACGTAGTTTGTACCGAATGTTTGCCGATAAAGGTTTGGTAGTCGCGCAATATATTCGTAACCGTCGTCTCGATTTTTGTGCAGATGCGATTCGCCATGCCGCAGATGATGAAAAACTGGCAGGCATCGGCTTTCATTGGGGATTTTCTGACCAGAGTCATTTTTCAACGGTATTTAAGCAACGCTTTGGGATGACGCCAGGCGAGTATCGACGTAAATTCCGCTAACTAATTGGCGTTGCATGTACTGCAACGCCAATTAGTTAAAACAGATATTTGACTATGCATTTTTCAGGGCAAAAGGCAATTTGACAGGAGTTTTTGAATATTCACCTTGTTTCAGGAAAATAGATCAATCGCCTTCTCCTGTAGCGTTATCCCGATATTGCGGTTTTGCTATTAAAATTTTCGCACCCATTTACCGTTTATCCCTTGTACATATTCCCCCGGTTTGGCCCGAGCTACGAGCTTTTGCCCGGCGAGTTTCGCGATATCATCTACCGACACATTATTTTGCTTTGCCAGTTGTTGGTAACTCGCTTTACGTTCGGCATTAATGTCGGCTACTAATTTCTCTGTTTCAGCATCCGTTTTCAGCGCAACCAGATAACCGTAAAATGTTTCACCTACCCGCCCCTGAGTTCTGGCTTCATCCAGAGTCAATGCCATTACATTGCTGCTTACCAGCCCAACAAGAAACGCACAAAGAAGTAATGTTTTCTTCATCATCACCTCAGAAAAGATCGCTACGAGTTTCAAGCAGCTCTTCGACATCTTTGTCTGCCTTGATGATGATCTCATGCTCAATTTTAACGTTCATATTGATAGTGATCGGTTCCTTAGGTGCAGCGACTTCAATGCGAGGCGTACAGCCAACCAGCATAAAAGATGACGTCAACGCAGCCAGTAAAATTTTCATTGTTTTTCCTCACACTCTTTTCCTTGCGGACAGTCATTTCCCGGCAGACGTGCGTTCTGCTCCAGCCATGCCTGGAGATTATCGCCAAAGCGTAAACTGCGCCACAGCGTAAAAATATTCTCTTCATGATGGTAATTAAGGTTTACCGTACCGCTTTTACCATCAACGCGACTGGTACCTGTAATGTTGGCCTGCATGGTTAATAAACCGAGATTATCTAAATTAATTTTTGTCGATGAACGGCTAATTTCCATATAGCGCAACCAGTTAATTGCTGAACCCGCAGTCATATTGTCTTTTACCACCGCATCCGCAGTGTCTTTATCCAGTCGCAATGTCATCGGCCCGCTATTCGCCAGCCAGCCATCTTTCACAATCCATTTTTCATTGTTCAGCCATAACGGCAGTGCACCACTAAATGCCCCGGACATGGCGAATTGTTTCGGATTGACGGCGCTAACCAGTTCGCTGGATGAGAGATTATTCAGCCGCAACAGCGCCGGGTTATGTTGCGGCATACGTAATTGTTTCATCAGTACGTTACCGCCTAACACATCGACGCTAACATCAGTCAACAGCAAGGGTTCTTCTTCAGTCCACGGATAACGCCCTTGCAAATCAGCCGTAATATTTTTCGCTGTCACCAGATTAATCACTTCGGCAATTCGCAACGTAACGGGGCCGCGAGTCCCCAGATGCCAGGCTCCATCGGCAAAACGGAAAGGCAGGACAAAATCGACACCGTTAACCTGATTATCTGGCATCCAGGCACTACCGCCTTTCAACACGCCGTGTCCTCCCGCGCGGAATCCTTGTTCAGGCGCAGCAGAAAATGCAACCTGAGCATACA
>OGXX01001239.1_pt1 | contig 26209 bp, 20 predicted proteins | sample 1576301 | NCBI WGS metagenome assembly OGXX01 (sample SAMEA3541469, study PRJEB24748) | human gut metagenome | biome: human gut; feature: human-associated habitat; material: faeces | place: China | collected 2012
TGTGAACGATTTGATTCGTATTCAGCACTTTTATTGTAAACGGCTTTTTGCCAAAGTCCATCAAATGGCGTAAATTCACCGTGCGGTCTTCCTGCTCCGCAATTTTGAGTAGCCACTTTGCACAGTTGTCACCGCAAGTCGATGCATTGAACACTTTCTCTGGCTCAAACTTTACCAAAATCAGTGTCTTTACACCACCAGACAAAGCAGTCGGTGGAATTTTGCCCAAGACCGGGCTGTCGATGATACCACTGTCAATAACAACAGACTTGTCCACATCCTTAATCATTTCCTTGACCATCGGGTCGATGATTCAGCTTTCCTCGTAGTCGTATTTGAAATACGAAGCCGTATTGTACACTGCTTCCTTCATATCACCGTAAAAGACATTCAGCATAGTATCACCTCATTGATGTGCATACTTCTGCTATCATTGTACCCTCTTTCAGCTTACAAAACAAGATGCAAAAAGCTCTTGGCCTCCATTACAGAAGCCAAGAGCTTTTACCTACTTTATTCTATCAGATTTTATTTCCGGGGAGACTTAATCGCAGCCTGAGCAGCAGCCAAAATTGCAGGGCATTCGGATTTACGGTGGTACGTTGTTTGCATTTTAAGCAGGCTATAAAACACATAATATTGAACCTAGCAGCAGACGTTGTGCGTCAAGCAGCGGCACATAAGCCTAACACTTAGCACGAAATCACTTCTTCATCCAATGCTTGAGCCAGTATTCATAGACCCCAACATATTCCCGATAGGCCCCTGTTTTGTCCGGCGTACAAAACAACTGCCATGCCTGCTGAAGAAATGGCTTTGACCATTCACCTATGGGCTTTTTGGCTTTCAGAAATCTTACCAACTGACTGTAAGCGGTTTCACGATTTTGCGGTAAGTAGGCCGCTTCACTGTTCAGGTTGAGCTTGTTGGAAAGCTCCTTGTTAAGTTCCGTGTCGGTTGATCCTATCTCACCATTTCTTTGGTAGAAGATTGTATCCATCTGAGCTTCATCCAGCGGATTCAAGCGCATTGTCTGCTGATCTTCTTCCAAGATTCCACGGTAGGCATCGCAAGTCTTTTTTGCATTTTCCGTAGAACTCCGATTTCCGGGACACACGCCCAGAAGATTTGAAAAATCTGTAGTTGCCTCATCCGGCAACTGATTTTGCGGGTCAAGGTGTTCAATATTCAGATAGTTGAGTTGGTCCGCCGGATCGAGGCTAATGCGGCGCATACAATATGCGCAAAGATAACCTTGGTCGCGTGCCAACTGCTGCCGTGTACCGTCCTTTGGCATATCTTTATAAGTAATTTTTAACGGCGGGGATGCTTTGCGGCAGTTCTTTTTATACTCTCGCAAATCTCGCGGTTCAATCTCTGACTTTTTGATATACCTCATTCCGGCCACTCCATTTGCTCAATTTCCAGACTGTTTCTGGCATCATAGACGGACGGATCATTATATCCCAAAATCTGTTCCAGGTTTTCCAGAACCTCTTTGGCCTTTGCATAATCCTCCTTATGGAGAAGCTCCGAGAATTTATCAAACAGCTTTTCAATTTCAATCGGACGATCTCCAACCAGCAAGATGCTTCGCAGAACAGTGTTTACATCCTTGCCGTAGGCAGAATCGATTTGTGTTGCACTGCCCTCGTGTTTCAGCAGAATAAGATTTGCATCCTTATAGGAAGTAATCACTTCCGGAGAATGCGTGGATACAATAAACTGAATATTGGGAAAAACCGTTGTCAAATCATTCAGGATTCGCTTTTGCCAGCCGGGATGCAAGTGTAATTCAATCTCATCAATGATGATGATACCAGGTGTTTCCAAAACAGAATCGCCGAGCTGAGGATTCAAAACAGCCATCCGGTGCGCAATATCTGCTACCATATTCAGCACAGACCGGTATCCATCGCTCATCTCAGACATCGGATGAAGCTCATGTTCGCCATTCCGATTAACGTATTCAACAACAATCGCCCGATATCTCTGACGATATTCCACCTTAACATGCTGCGTTTCATCGTGGTCGATCAAATCCGCAAAGCAGCGTTCCAACGCCCGCTGAACCGCACTCACCTGCGGAATAGGTCCTTCCTGACTGACAAGGAGGGTCATGTCACTGAACCACTCCATAAGCTGCTTGTCCGTAGCCTGCTCAGCGATGCAGTCCTGATAACCTTCAAAGCGGGACTTCAGCTTCTGTTTTTCCTTCTGTTTCGCCTGCTTTTGTGCCCACAGGCGGCCCGTACCATAGTAAGCAATGAGCGGAAGTACCGTTTGCGAAGAAGGAAATGCTGCTTCTTTTTGAAGTTCAGATGCAATTTTTTTCAGATCCGATGCAGCACCATAGGTAGTGTTGGATTTTGGTCCACTCAGAGAGCGAGACCATGTACAAGCATTACCGTTTATAACACCCTGACAGGACACCTCAACCGGATAAACTTCGCGCTGCTGATAAATTTTATTGGTTTCATACGCCACATGGCGAACGTCTTCCGTTTTGATACTGCGAGGAGAAGCATAGTCAATTCCAAGGAAGAAAGTGCTGGCAGCGGTCAATGCCCCCATAAGCAGAGAACTTTTTCCACTGCCATTGTTGCCGATCACAATATTCATTTTAGGATTCAGCGGAATCTCGGCATTTTCAAAGTTCCTGAAATTCTTCAAGGTCAGATTGTCAATACGCATAGCTGCTTCCTTCCAAAATCCAGATTTCATGCAAATTGATAGGCCGAGCACCAGGCGATGGGCATAACCCCCTATCATAAGTTGATTTTATCACATATCTTTTGGTGTTTCAATCGAAATCAGGATGATCTTCTTTGGCAGGCGGCGAAGTCTGATACGTGTTGGCAAAAACCATATCCTGAATCCACTTACAGAGTGCCGGGTTTTCGTTCACTGCCTTGTACAGTTCAATCGTCGTACTCATGGAATCGAGAATCGCCTGCATCGTTGCACGGTCGCTTTCAACACGAGCATTCTGTGCATCTGAGTTTTTTATAGCATTCTGATAGGCTTCGTCTTTACTGACGATGGCGGGCAGATCAGCAACCTGCTTTTTCACTTTATCTTCGTCTGTCCAGTCAATGCCTCCAAACGCATCATGGAATTCCTTCAGAATCTGCGTCAGAGGATCAAGCTCTGGCACCGAAATACCAACATCCCTGCTGACGGGGATCGGATTCAATTCACCATTTTCATTGTCCAGCTGAATCCGCATGGTATCCTGTGCCACTGCACGATAGCTTTCCAGATCAATATCTTCCAGTAGACCGCTGATATTGTCATCTTCAGCGGGAGACGGAAGTTTGCCGATCAGCAGCTTCAGGAAAATCGACAGCTTTTCCCACTCTACGCTACCGTAGGGCAAAATCGCCGAGAGAAAATTGTATGTCCGAACAAATCCTTTGGCATTGGATTTGAAGAGAATCTGTTCTTCCGGGATTAGCTCTTTGTAGTTTTCTGTACATCTGTCCAAAATCGGATCAAGTTCCTCACGAGGCGCATTATCCAAATATGCCTCGACAAAGGAATCCACATCCTCGTGGGTGTAAACCTGAAGCGATTCCATTTCCGAAATCTGATCGTTCAGTTTATTGACATCTGTTTCGCCAGACAGAATCGTTGTTTTGTAGTATTTATCAAAAGCTGCTTTAATCACACCCGGATCGTTTACAAAATCCAGAATAAACGTATCATTTTTATCTGGTGCACTGCGGTTCAGACGGGAAAGTGTCTGAACTGCTTTAATATCAGAAAGCCCCTTATCCACATACATCGTATGCAGCAAAGGTTCATCAAAACCGGTCTGAAACTTATTCGCAACAATCAGAATCCGGTAAGGGTCTTTCTTAAAGGTACGCTCGATTTTGGAGCTTGTAAAACCATTCAGATCCGCTTCGGTAACTTCCCTGCCCTCATACTTGGTTGTGCCAGAGAAGGCAATGATCGTCTTATAAGGACTTTTACGCTGTTCCAGAAGAGCATTGATTGCTTTATAGTATTCGATGGCGCGCGGGATTCCACTGGTAATCACCATGGCACGGGCTCGACCGCCAATTTTTCCACGACCAATCACTTCTGTGTGGAAATGCTCTACAATGATGCCCGCCTTCTGCTCGATTGCATATTGATTGGATTCCACATAATAGCGGAGCAACCGCTGCGCCTTCTTTTTATCAAAGAGCGGATCATCCTCAACCGTTTTGGAGAGCTTATAAAAGCTCTGGATCGGAGTATAATAGCGTAAGACATCCATGATGAAGTGCTCCTCAATAGCCTGCTTCATCGTGTAGACATAATGCGGAAAAAAACGTTTACTTCCGTCCGGCTGAATTTCTTCCCGGCCAAACACTTCCAGCGTTTTATTTTTGGGCGTGGCAGTAAAAGCAAAATAGCTGGCATTTTTTGCAAGCTTTTTGCCATCGATCAGGGTGTTGATCTTATCTTCCAGAAGATCGTCATTGTCGTACTCGCTTCCGGACAGAACGATATTCATTTTTGTGGAAAGGTCGCCATTCTGGCTTGAATGAGCTTCGTCGATCAAGATTGCAAAGTTCCTGTTGGTGTGGAGCTTGGAGATATCCTCCAGAATGAACTGGAACTTATGTACAATGGTGATGATGATCTTTGTACCTTTTTCCAGCAGTGTTCCAAGTTCAGATGAGTCCTTGGCCCAGCCGACTGTAGAGGAGACCTGCATAAACTGCCGGATCGTATTCCGAATCTGCTTGTCCAGATTAACGCGGTCCGTAACAACGATCACAGTATCAAAAGTATTGTGGTCGGTTGCGTCTTTCAACGTAACCAGCTGGTGCGCCAGCCATGCAATGGAATTAGACTTTCCTGAGCCCGCACTGTGCTGGATCAGGTATCGCTTTCCAACTCCATCTCGCTTGGCGTCCGCCAGCAGAGAAGTGACCAGTTGCAGCTGGTGATAGCGCGGAAATATCTGCTTGTAGCTCTTTTTATGTGTTTCTTCATCCTCATCGCAAATGATCTGCACATAATTTTCAATGATATTGGAGAAATCATCTTTGCGAAGGATTTCTTTCCAGAGATAATCTGTCTTCATGCCGTCCGGATTTGGTGGATTGCCTGCACCATCGTTGTAACCTTTGTTGAACGGCAGGAACCACGACTTTTGCCCCTTGAGCTCGGTGCACATCCGCACTTCATTGTCATCTACAGCAAAGTGAACGATACACCGCTTAAAGCTAAAAAGCACTTCATCCGGAGTGCGTTCATCTTTATACTGCTTTACAGCATCCGCTGCATTCTGCTTCGTAAGCTGATTTTTCAGCTCCATGGTAACGATGGGCAAACCATTCAGAAACAGGCATACATCCAGTGCCAGCAGTGGATTCTGGCGGGAATACTGGAGTTGCCGGGTCACACTGAAAATATTCTGTGCATAGAGTTTGGCGGCAGTTTCATTGCCGGGAGACGGACGCACATAAAACACATCCAATACCAAGTGCTTATAACGGAACCCCTTGCGCAGCAGGTCGATCACACCATTGGTATGGAGACTTTGATCCAGCCGCTGCAAGAATTTTTCCTTTTCCAGAGGGTCGTTTTCCAGACGCAGCTGCTTCATTTTGTCCGCCTGCGTGGTATTCAGAAAACGGAACAGCCGTGTTTCATCCATCGCGATTTCTTTATTGTAATCCGCATTGGAGCCCTGCTCATAGCCGTTGTGCTGCACAAGCCAGCTCACAATCGACGATTCAAAGCCGTTTTCTTTTACATTAGTCGGCATCCATCTCCACCTCCTGTTCTTCCGGAGCCTCCTCTGCAATATCTTCTTCCGGCGTATACTCCGGCACTTCAACGTTGCGCACGTCCATCTGCCCGGTGACCACATCGGAAATCAAACGAGTGCGGTATTCTTTGAGGAGTTCAATCTCTTTTTCCAGAACAGGAATCGCTCGGTCGATTTTAGCGGCTTCCTGTTCAATATAATCTGCAATCTCTTCCTGTTCACTGGCGGGAATCAACGGCAAATCAACTTTTACAAAATTTGAATAGCGCAAATCCTGTCCATCGCGAATAAATTCAGAAGTGCCTTGAAGAGCTTTGATATAACTCTTGGATTTCAGTAACCACTTGAAGTATCTTGGCACCACATATTTCTGCGGCAATAGGACGATATAGTGCCATGTCACACATCCAAAAATTTCACTTCGCTCGATGCCACCTTGAAAGCTACGCAAGCTAATCACAAAATTGTCTGGTTCTACATGCTTCCAGTCATCAAGCCCTTGCGTCGCAATCACAATGCGCTTGTTTTCGCTCTTCATGTAGTCTTCCTGCAAAATAATTCCGTATTTTTGACTTGCAGTTGCGGGTTTATCATCCGGATGCTTGCGCTCCTTACTTTCAAGGAACAGTCGTTTTGACGGAATCATTTTCCAATCGGCAGGAATATCCCCCATCCAGTTTGCCTGAATGCTGTGCATTTGACGACCTTGCCGAACTCCCTTTGTTACCGCTCGGTCAATGACAGTTTGCCGCCGTTCTTCCAACAATTTGATCTGTCGTTGGTAGCCGTGGATCAGCTTGTTGATTTTGGACACCTGCCAGTCCAGATACCGCACAATCTGGTTCTGCTCCTCGCGGGGAGGGACAGGAATATAGATATTGCGCATCTCATCCCATTTTGTTGTCCACAAGTCGGAAACCAAGCCGTGCCCATTCCTGTAAAATTCCTCTGCAAAATAATAGCTACGGAGTAAATAATGGTAGAATCGGCCGTTTAGACTTCGATGTGGTTTCAGCACAGTTATAATTAGCGACGCTGAACCATCATATTGAGATATGCCACTTGAGCCTTTTCGGTCGGAACGGCTGTTGATTGCAAAATCGCCTTTGCAGATCAATTTTCTGTTATCGCCGTTATCTGTCTTTACCGCAGTATCGAGTTGAGGTACTACGCCCATTTTACCAACTGACAGTGCAGGATAGTCTTTATCTGAAACCTTCGTATTTCTTTCAGAAAACACTCCTCGCATTTTTAATGCACGCCAGGAATCTGGAACAGCATCAAACCAAATGGCATCCGGAACGCTTATATATTTCTCGTATCTCATCTCAGCCTCCAATGATCTCGTCCAGAAGGCCGTCGGTTTCCTTCTCGATCGCGCGAATATCCGCTGCAATTTCGTCCAGCGTCCGCAACTGCACCGGCTTATAGAAATACTTGGTAAAGCTCAGCTCGTAGCCCACTTTTTCACTGCCCGGTTTCACAAACGCATCCGGCGCATAGGGGCGTACTTCATTCTGAATAAAGGCATCAATCCCGCCCTCATAGGTAAAGGGAATGATCTCGGTGTCACCGCTGCGCTCCTTGTCAATGACAGGATTGTCCTTTTTGTCCAGCAGGATCTTGCCGTTTTCATCGCGCTTTGGCTGCTGCATTGTCACCTGCCAATAACCGAATTCGTGATTTTCAAAAACCTTACTGTATTCCGGATCTGCCTTGTCAAATGCAAGATACAGGTCCAGAATCTTTTTGCGCAGTGCAGCATTGACTTCGCCGTTTTTCTCACCAAGGTTCTTGCGCAGAGGAGCTTTCATGGTGGTTGCATCGATCAGTTGCACCTTACCTTTACGCTGAGCACTCTTTTTGTTGGAAAGCACCCAGAGATAGGTGCCAATGCCGGTATTGTAGAACATCTTCTCCGGCAGCGCCACGATAGCTTCCAACAGATCCTGCTCGATGATATATTGACGCAGATTGGAAGGCCCCTGCCCTGCCTTGCCGGTAAACAGTGAAGAGCCGTTGTGCACCTCTACAATACGGCTGCCCAAAGGGGTATCCTGCTTCATTTTGCTGATATTGTTTGCAAGAAACAGCATCTGCGGGTCGCCGATGTCCGGCAGGAGTGAAAAATCCTCCCCACGATAGGTGACCTGAAAACGTGGGTCCGTGATATCATCTTTCTTGGTAAGACCCCATGCGGCCAGATCCTTTTTCCATGACGTACCAAACGGCGGGTTTGACAGGCAGAAATCGAAAGTTTCTCCGGGAAAGCCATCATTAGAAATGGTCGAGCCAAAGAAAATATTATTCGCCTGGGAGCCTTCACCCTTAACAAGCATATCGGCGCGCGCAATCGCGTAGGTTTCGTCTGCATTCTCCTGACCATACAGATGGATGGAAACTTTTTTACCGGCCTTTTGGGAAAGTCTCTGAATGCGCTCTTCCGCAACCGTCAGCATACCGCCGGTGCCGCAAGCGCCATCGTAAATGCGGTAAGTCGTGCTCTTGATCTGATCTTCAATCGGCACAAAGGCAAGATCAGCAATCAGTTCCACAATATCACGGGGCGTAAAATGACGTCCGGCATCGGTGATATTCGTTTCCTCATTGAATTTTCGGATAACTTCTTCAAACACGGTCCCCATCGTGTGGTTATCCAATCCCGGCAGTTTTACACTGCCATCCGGGTTGAGCACAGGACGGCTGCTGAGGTTAATGGACGGGTCAACAAACTTGGAAATCAAAAGCCCCAGAATGTCATGCTCGGAAAGCTTATCAATCTGGTTTCGAAACTCAAATTTTGTGATGATATCCTGTACATTTTTGCTGAATCCATCCAGATATAGAATGAAGTCCTGCTTCAACTGCTGCTGGTTTGTGCGGGATTTCAAATCGGACAGTGTAAAAGGCGAACTATTGCAGAACGCCTCGTGTGCAACGGAACACAATGCAACATCCTGCTCCAGAATGCCTGCGGCATCCAGTTTTTGTTTCATGGCAAGAACGGCCTGTTTTGTCGGTTCCAGAACTGCGTCAAAGCGGCGTAACACGATCATCGGTAGAATAATTTTTCGGTAGTCGCCTACATCGTAAACATCAACCAGACAGTCATTGGCAATGCCGAATACAAACGACACCAGCTGATTGAAATTTGCGTTTTCCATTGGTATAATCTCCTTCTCATGCTGTCACGGATAGAACAGTAACTCTCATTTTACATAACGATTATACATTATTTTCGTCCAGATAGGAATACATTCCAGATAGAGAACCTTCCAAAATTTTTGTGCGATGCTCTTGACAATGCGCAGAAATGGGGTATAATGGTGTTAGAAATTAGCGAACACGCTGATTTTGAACAAAAGGAGGAAGCCCTATGCCTACGGAGGAAAAATTCGGGACATTTATCAAGGAGAAACGAATAGCCTGTGGCATTACGCTGCGGGGACTCGCATCTGAGATCGGCATTGCGCCTGCCTATATGAGCGACATTGAGAAGGGACACCGTTACCCACCGGATAAGGACAAACTTTATGCAATTGCTACAACGCTACATTTGTCCGAAGACGATCGGGATAAAATGTTCGATCTTGCTGCGAATGCAAAGGAGAACACGGTTTCTCCGGATCTCCCGGAGTACATCATGGGCAACGAACAGGTCCGTGTTGCACTCAGAATGGCACGCGATACAAACGCCGGAGATGATCTCTGGCAGAAGATGATCGAGATGATGGAAAAGAAGGAGCGTGGCGAAAGTACCTGATGTTTTACTATCGTTATTCACCGGAACAACTGGAACGCGCAGCAGAACAGCTGCTTCAGAAGTTTGACCCGGAGTTGCTGAAAAAACCGAAAGAATATGATGTGTACCGTGTGATCGAGGAATGCCTTGGCGTTGATTATGACTGGAAGTATATCCGTCCGGATCAGGCTATCCTTGGCTTGACCGCTTTCAACCCAGGATATATCTGGGTTTCTCCGGCACCGCATCTTTATGAAGGGATTCAGCCCGAAAGGATCTACCTTGAAAAGGGCACAATTTTAATTGATGCCACTTTGACCGAGGGAACCAATATTGGGCGTGAACGTTTTACGGTGATGCACGAAGTTTTTCATCAGGTTTTGCACAAAGACTGTTTCCGGCGGGAACCACCTGACTATGTACACCAGACGACCAAGTGCACATTATTCGGGCAGAAGAAAAAACTAGTCACCGCACTGGATCACATCGAGTATCAAGCAAATACCTGTGCAGCAGATTTTCTTATGCCAAGGAAAACGGTTCCAACCGTGTGGCGCTCGATTTCTGGATTTGATCGGCCAGCACATGAAGATTATCGGACGGAAGATTATATTCGGAAAATCGCCCAGGTCTATCAGGTATCCAGACAGGCAATGAGGTGTCGGCTGAGGAATCTTCAGCTCATTGTCCCGCCTACAACAGCTTACTTAACCTAATCAAAACTCAGGGAGTTTCGACTCCCTTCATTTTAGAGCAAGGTGTTATGTTTAAGCGAACACGCTTATATAGAAAAGTGAGGAGAACATTATGAATTCAAATGGAGTTGTCTACCGTTGTAATAAAAGTTGTCCGATTGGAAAACGCTGTTTTATCCTTAAAACAGCTGTGACGCTAAAGGAACCGATTACTGTGTGGCATAAGTGTGTTGCCAAAAAAGAAGATATTCCGGTCACAATCGGTGGAAAGCCACCGCCTTAATGCTTTGAGAAAATGATATTACTTGCAAATAAGCCGCAGTGACGTGCTATATTGCAGAACTTCCAGACACTTTTCAGTGTCTGATTCTGCGTGCATGTTGCTGCGGCTCTTTCTTTTTTGGAGTGAAAGCGAAATGTATTTTATCTTAAATCAAGACATTATAGGAGGTATCTGTTATAATGATGGTAAAGCGTAAAGCAAACCTTGATGATGGTTGCAACCCGGAGTTGGTTGCAGGTGCGGTGTTTGACGGAGAACTCGAAATTCCTGTTATTCATGCTCCGGCAGAAATCGTGATTCCATCCGGCATCACGCCATTTTCCAAGCGGGAGAAAGCGATTGGAACCGATGAGGCCGTTGGATTTTTTGAAAAAGACCCTGTATTTTCAAAGGTTCTTATTAATCCCTCGTCTTATGTTGAAGATTTCAGAAGGTTCCGCTTTCTGCTGCCGGTTGATTGTTCTCTCTATCGGGACGCACCACTGGCTGTTCAGGTAGCAAATCTCTACCGTAGCAGAGCGCTTGGCAGCTATTACCAACGCAATGGCTGCAATGTTTATCCGCTGGTTCGCTGGGGTAACGAGCTGACCTATACGACCCGGTACTTTCCAGAACGCATTGCTTTTCTTGGTATTCCGAAGCACAGTGTTGTGTGCCTTGGCACGTATGGCTGTATTAGCAACCGTGAAGACAAGCACGAATACAAAGCTGGACTTGACGCGATGATGGATGCTTTGAACCCGAAGGTCGTACTTGTGTACGGTGCTATGCCTGATTCTGTATTTGGCGACTACCTTCGCTATGCAAAGTTTGTTTCGTTTCCAGATTGGACGAGTCGTATGCACGGAGGTGATTGCTAATGGGTGGTGGAAAGGGCGGACTGTACATGGGAACATATAATCCCAGTGATACAAAAACGGATTTCTGTACCTTTTCTAGAAATGTAGAGAAAGTTTCCAAAAAATATCCGCTGAATCCAAGTGGATATTTTGGAGAAAAGGGAAAGAACCATCGTGTGATTGTAAGTGACAATCCCATTGAAACCTCTGAGGACTTTTACAAAACTATTAGCTGTGGCGGCAAAGAGTCTCAGCTGTCTAACGGAAAGGGGGTCCAAACTGTTTTTGAAGATGGCACTCGGATTGTCTACCGGGTCATAACTTCTACGCCTGATAGTCCGGCTGTAGATATAACGGTTAACATTGAATCCCCAGTCAAAAAGCAAAAAATCCATTTCATCAGAAAGGACTAACACAATGGTACAGGCCAAATTCACATCTGAAATGATTGACTGCTTGAGGAAACTCATTGGTGAATCCTTCGTCAGTTATGACGGAGCTATTATGAATCAAACGGCTTATGGAAATCTACAGCTTAATACAGAGCATTTTTCTGTAGAACTTCGAAACGAGGTTCATCCCTTTTCTCTTTTTTCAGAAGTTGAAGATGTCTCTTGCTTTTCTTGTATCTTCAAAAGAGCGGGTACTATATTCGAACCGTTTTGTGAGGAACCGTGGAAAACAGTACCAATTAATGAAAAAATAACAGGAGTCTCCATTGTCAGCGATACTGTCATTGTAAACGATGATGAATACGCTATCACTTTTGATATGGCAGTTATCATTAAAACAGAAAAGCATCAATACTCCTTTTCCAGAAACTGGTTTTTCTCGGAAACAATAAACCTTTCTGTCGATAAAGGACTTGATGATGTTTATCCAATCAGTCGCGTTATTGCCGACTGGAACGACGATGGCAATCGACGAGTCTCTGTCCAACGCAGTATTGTTTCTCTGTAATGGTCCGTTCGTATAGGGCAAATCCTTCCTCTGCATTTCTGGACATTCGGGACACGGAATCAAAAACTACCATATCCCCCGCCTGCAAAATCCGATACAGCTTGTTCCACTCCGGGCGCATTATCGAAGTCCCGGTATAGGCTTCCTGCACGATATGGGCAGTCGGATATTCCGCTTGGATGTTTCGTATCTGGCGGTCGATGCTTTGTTTTGCAGTCGAAATTCTGCAATAGCCATAAATGCTCATAAAATTCCTCGTCGTCTCAAAGATGACGAACGTCATCTTTAATCGGGCGATTTGACCGTGCAAATCGCCCATGTTGGCCTAAAATTGATACGCAATTATCGCACGGCATTTTTAATACACTCCAAGCAAGCTAAGTGTCGCTCCTCGCCCACCTTTGAATTTGACTTTTCGCGGGACGGTATATGCCGTCCCCCTTTCAGCCAAATTCAAAAGCGTGCTGCGTCGTGACACCGCTTGCTCTTATCTGCGAGTCATGTATGTATTCATAAATTCTGCCACGGTCGTGCAGGGCTTCTGTTTTTTCTCTGCTCCGCCGAATGGATCATAGTTCCAGTCAGTTTCTTCGTCAATATATCGCCGCCCATCGTCCGGCAGTTCCAGCGGTTCAGTCAAGATGATGGTTCCCCACTGGTTGACCATGATAAAAGGTGCGATTTCGCAGGGGATACCACGGCATTCATCATCGTGCCGGACATCATAGGCATACAGCCCTTCGGGTATGCTACGTTAAACCTTGTGGCCTTATAGCAGTCTGCGCACATTCCCTCATGGGTGGCTGCAAACTCTGCGGCCTGCATGATGGTTCCATCTTTCAACTTGACCCGTTTAATAGGCTGATTGCAGCGGGCGCAGATGCAAGGGACTGGCGGCTGTTCCGGTTTGGGAGTAGTTGCAGCTTTCTGTTTGGTTGGCTTCTGGGAATCATCCACAGGCTGCACAACATCATCCGGCAAATCCTCTCCGGCATAGACATACAAACCCAGACCAAACATAGCAAGATTCTTGACCAAGCAACGCATAATGGCCTTGTTTACATCAAACATGGATGCAGCATCTACTGTACGTTCCTCCATGCCGATTTTCTCTCTGCGGCGGGTCTGCGGGTTGTAATCCCACTTTGGCGTAGTATAAGTATACGGAACTGCTTTCATCGCTTTGTTGGAACTGTCCAAAACCGGAAGCCACATTTCGTGCGAAATGCCCTCAATGGTAACGGTAGTGTATACCATGAAGCCTGTGATCGGGTCATAGACATAGGGCAGGCCGTTGAACTTTTTGACCTCGTAATTTGCCGCAGGATAGAGCTTTTTCACTTCCGCCCATGCATAGGCCCAGCTCACATATTTCAACTCTGTGTTGCCGGATTTCTTGACTTCCAGATGATCCTTGAAATCCACGGCAGATAATTTTACAAACGGATTATCGGTTACCATAAAGATACCTCCATGAAAAAAGACGGCACACTCGACACAACCGGCACACTCCCTTACGGATGAATTTTCGAGCGGATTCCTACTACTACGGTGAGATCAGTCCAATCCCTTCTATGGATTTTCTGGTTCCGCGAAGCCTTGAACGCTTTGGCATCTTCAAATGGAATCACGAAGCGAGCCAGCTCCATAAAGCCGTCCATCGTACAAGATGTCATATTGATGCCTTTTACCTCGGACAGTTGGAAATCCAGTACCCACCGAAATTCCTCATTGCTTACAGGCGTGATCTGTGCTACACAGCTGTTAATAAGTTCCCTGCTGACATCCGTTTTGGCCGCTTTCTGCCACTCGTCCAGCTTCTGGGAAATCAGCTTCATATCAATACTCCCACTGCGTTCATCCTCCTGTTCGATGCTCTCATACTGGGATTGTAACTCGGCGATCTGCTCGTCCAGTCCCTTGCGGCGTTCCATCAGCTCCTGCTTCGTGATAACTCCGTCAGCACACAGGTCAATATACCTGTCCAGCCGTTCTTTCTGTTTGGCGATGCTGTTTTCCAGCATTGCCTTTCTGGAAATACGCACAGTCTTTTCCTCTGCCATGCAGCGGTTCAGAATCCGGTATACCTCTTTGACGGTCTTACCTTTATCAAACGTCAGATTCTGGAATACCTTAGATGCCATTAGATCCAGCTTCCATTCACTGATGGCTTTGATTTGGCAGCTGATCCCCAAATCCAGACCATGTTCCTGTAAGTAGCTGATGCTTGGCCTGCGTGTACGGCGGTAGCACTGAAACCCGTGAACAACTGCCCCGTCACGGTTTACTCTCCATTTGAACTGGATAAAGCCCGCTCCACAGCTACACCGCAGCTTTGCTGTCCAGACAGATTTTGGCGTATTCCGCATATATTTGTGCTTTTTGCCGTTCTCATCGATGACCCGTGCAGACCGTGCCAGCAGAATCTGTTGGCATCTGTCCCACATCTCTTCTGATACCAACGGCTCAAAATCCCCTTTCACATAGACGTAGCTGCTCTCGTCCAGATTTTTCACACGTTTCTGCGTCAGATAGCCGTCACTGTGGGATTTGTTATAGCAGATGCAGCCTTTGTAGGTTGCATTGTGCAAAACACGGCTCACTTTGGAAGCGTCCCATGATACATGACCGCCTGCATCCAGTCGTCCCAACCGATATAACTCGTTTACGATTTTAGTAAGCCCTTTTTCGCCATCCGAATACATCTGGAAAATCAGCCTCACAGTTTCGGCCTGATCCGGGTCCGGAATGTAGGTTCCGTTCTCCCTGCGGTATCCCAAAATGTTTCCGCTGCCATACAAAACGTGTTTTTCCCGGCTGATTTTCTGCCCAGCCTTTACTCGCTCTGAAATCTTCCGGCTTTCATCCTGCACCATAGAGGACATGATCGTCAGACGGAGTTCTCCATCGTTGGTTGCCGTATTGATGCCGTCATTGATGAAAAACACATTGACCCCCATTGCCTTCAGTTCACGGGTATAGGACAGAGCATCCACCGTATTTCGTGCAAAACGGCTTACTTCTCTTGTAATAATCAGGTCGAATTTACCTTTTCTGGCATCCTCCATCATACGTAGGAACTCCGGCCTTTTCTGCGCCTGCGTTCCTGTGATGCCCTGATCCACATAGACCTCTGTAATTTCCCAGTCGGAATGGCGTGAAGCTTCGATTTTATACCATTCCAGCTGGTTTTCCAGTGCATTGATCTGTGCCTCGTGTTCTGTTGAAACACGCGCATACACTACAGCTCTCATACATACCTCCGTTGATTTTATGCTTTTTCAGGCAAAAAGAAAGGCTCTGATGGAAAATCCTCCATCAGAGCCTTTCGCTGCGGTTTACGAAGCCTTTGCAGGCGGTTCCTCTTCCTCCTGCTCATGCTTCATCTGAAGGAAGTTCTGATATGTAGGGTTGTTGATATATCCCCCTGCAAAGAGAGCCTCAATCAGATAGTAGGCCATTGCCTTGTCGTCAACCTCCAGCATTTGTGACACCTCCTGTTCGTTGTTATGCTTGGATTCGGTGATATAACATATCATCGAAAATTTCAGCATTACGGAAGAAGCCGAATGCCCTTGAATGCTGATACAGGATTCGTGTATATCGTCATACCGCTGTTCGGACACCGCGAACGATGATGCTCCAGACCAAGCTTTTCCAAGGTTTCCCTGAAATCTGATTGGCTGCATGCCCATTCGTCCTTCTCCTTGCAGTAGCGTTGATGTTCTTGATTTGTGTCATAATATGACCTCCATATAATTTATATTGCCTTTGGACTTGTCCCTTGGGCCTGGCTGTATGATATCACGTCACGCATTCACAGCGTTAGGATTTGCGTTCAGAAAATCATCATATTTTCGTTTGATTTTCGGGATAAAATTATTAAATTTTTATTAACATTCTCACTACCGATGTTGATTGATGTTGAAAATTCTCTTCTAAACAGAAAAATCCACGGAGAAAAGTAAAATCATTTCCTTTCTCCGTGGATTTTGTTATTTAGAAGCTTTTCATTTCCGCCTTAATGCGTGCGTATTCTATTTCTATCTTATTTCCAACATTGTCTATTTGCTTGCTTTCCTCATTCTTCAAAAGTTTTTTCATTTCATCATCTAGCTGCCTAATAGCACTCTCTGCATCATCCAATATCCTTTTCACCAATGAAAAATAAACAACTTTTTCTCGCTCCGTTAGAAAACCTTCCGTTTGCGTAATGCAGAAAGATATATTACTATACACTCTAATCGCTTCCTCTTTTTTTGTTCCAAACAAAATTCCCAACCGTTCTTCAATGATGTCTCCAGTAAGTTGTGTTCCAGGAATTTGAAGTAATGACCGCATTCCCGTCTTAACTTGGTCAATAACGCGCTCATCCAATCTATTTGTTCTTCCACACCTGATATTACCAATAATATCGTAGTCACTCAATATTTCTTCATCCACGATTTCCTCACTCGTTGTTTCCTCTGATTCAAAAAGAAGCAAATCAAAAAAATCTTTAACTGCTCTTGTCAACTGGATTTCTTTATTAATCGACAGAATATTTCGAACTTTTAAAATTCCCTCTTGCAGAGAGATAACTTTCCCAAGCAAAATATCCAATATTCTGTATAACCTCTCTAAGGGGTTTTATTGCATCATCCAAAACAACTTCTGCTTCTATATTATAATCTTCTCGCAATTTTTCATCTGATTTTTCTTCCTCAAATGGATCCCAGTCAACTCCTTTTTCTTCCAACCATTTTGAAATCAGATATTGTCTAAGCGATATAAAATACCTTTTCTAACGCTTCAATCACCGCATTAAAATCTGGATCGATAGCCCTTATTCTTGCTATATTGCCCCATTTTTGGTTTTCTTCTTTGCTTGTTTCATGATCTACGACTTTAATCCTACTTAAGTCCTCCTAAAATTTATTTAAGTTTCTAAAACCAAAACCCTCCCCGGCAAAACCATTCAGTTTCACCGGGGAGGGTTATCATACGCTTATCTTCCCATGTTTTGCACGATTAGTGCATCTTCATGCAACAATCTTACTTTCTGGGATTTTTGATGGCAGCCTGAGCAGCAGCCAGACGTGCGATAGGCACACGGAAGGGAGAGCAGCTGACGTAGTCCAGACCAACATTGTGGCAGAACTCCACGCTCGTGGGGTCGCCGCCGTGCTCGCCGCAGATGCCCAGGCCCAGGTTGGGACGGGTCTGGCGGCCCAGCTTCACGCTCATCTCGATGAGCTTGCCAACACCCTTCTGGTCCAGATGGGCAAAGGGATCGCTCTCGTAGATCTTGTTCTCATAGTAATAATTGAGGAACTTACCCGCGTCGTCACGGCTGAAGCCGAAGGTCATCTGGGTCAGGTCATTGGTGCCGAAGGAGAAGAAGTCCGCCTCGGTCGCAATCTCGTCGGCGGTCAGGGCCGCGCGGGGAATCTCGATCATGGTGCCTACTTCGTACTTCATGTCCACGCCTGCCTCGGCAATCAGCTTATCGGCAGTCTCTACTACAATATCCTTAACGAACTTCAGCTCTTTCACCTCGCCTACCAGCGGGATCATGATGTGAGGAGTGATCATGGTGCCCAGCTTCTTGGAGGCGGAGATGGCAGCCTTGATCACAGCGGTGGTCTGCATCTCGGCGATCTCAGGGAAGGAAACCGCCAGACGGCAGCCGCGGTGGCCCATCATCGGGTTGAACTCGTGCAGGGAAGCGATAACGGCCTTCAGCTCGTCCACGCTCATGTTCAACTCGCCGGCGATCTCCACAATGTCCTCTTCCTTGGTGGGCAGGAACTCATGCAGAGGGGGATCCAGGTAACGGATGGTCATGGGGCGCTCGCCCATTACCATGTACATGGCCTCAAAGTCGCCCTCCTGATAGGGCTCGATCTTGGCCAGAGCGGCGCGGCGCGCCTCTACGGTGCGGGCAACGATCATCTCGCGGACCGCCTTGATGCGGTCGCCCTCAAAGAACATATGCTCGGTACGGCACAGGCCAATGCCCTCAGCGCCAAAGTCAACAGCGTGCTTGGCGTCGCGGGGGTTATCGGCGTTGGTAAAGACCTTCAGGCGGCGGACGCTGTCGGCCCAGCCCATAAAGCGGCCAAAGTCACCGGAAATGGTCGCATCAGTGGTGGGGATGGCCTCGCCGTAAATGCAGCCGGTGGAGCCGTCCAGAGAGATCCAGTCGCCCTCGCGGTAGGTCTTGCCGCCCAGGGTGAACTGCTTCTTGTCATAGTCTACATTGATATCGCCGCAGCCGGAAACACAGCAGGTGCCCATGCCGCGGGCTACTACGGCGGCGTGGCTGGTCATACCGCCGCGCACGGTCAGGATGCCCTGAGAGACTACCATGCCCTCGATATCCTCGGGGGAGGTCTCCAGACGGACCAGGATGACCTTCTTCATCTTGCCGCTCTCTACAGCGTTCTTGGCATCCTCAGCGGTGAATACCACCTGGCCGCAGGCAGCGCCGGGGGAAGCCGCCAGACCCTTGCCGATGACCTCGGCCTTCTTCAGGGCCTCGCCGTCAAACTGGGGATGCAGCAGGCTGTCCAGCTGCTTGGGCTCTACGCGCAGCACCGCCTCTTTCTCGCTGATCATGCCCTCGTCCACCAGGTCAACGGCGATCTTCAGGGCGGCGGCAGCGGTGCGCTTGCCGTTACGGGTCTGCAGCATATACAGCTTGCCGTTCTCAATGGTGAACTCCATATCCTGCATATCGCGGTAATGCTTCTCCAAACGGGAGGCAATGTCCACAAACTGCTTATAAACCTCAGGCATCTCCTCCGCCAGCTTGCTGATGGGGGAAGGAGTACGGATACCGGCTACTACATCCTCGCCCTGGGCGTTGATGAGGTACTCGCCGAACAGCGCCTTCTCACCGGTGGCGGGGTTGCGGGTAAAGGCTACGCCGGTGCCGCTGGTGTTGCCGCTGTTGCCGAATGCCATGGACTGAACATTGACGGCGGTGCCCCAGTCGTAGGGGATCTCGTTCATGCGGCGATAAACATTGGCACGGGGGTTATCCCAGCTGCGGAATACGGCCTTGACAGCCTCAATGAGCTGAACCTTGGGGTCCTGGGGGAAATCCTCGCCCTTTTCCTTCTTGTAGAACTCCTTGAAGCGGACCACCAGCTCCTTCATGTCCTCGGTGTCCAGGTCCACATCGTTCTTTACGCCCTTCTTTTCCTTCAGCTCGTCAATGATCTCCTCAAAGCGCTTCTTGGAAAGCTCCATCACTACATCGGAGAACATCTGAATGAAGCGGCGATAGCTGTCGTAAGCAAAACGGGGGTTATTGGTCTGCTTGGCCAGGCCCTGTACGGATTCGTCGTTCAGGCCCAGATTCAGGATGGTATCCATCATGCCGGGCATGGAAGCGCGGGCGCCGGAACGCACGGAGACCAGCAGGGGGCTCTCCACATCGCCAAACTTCTTGCCAACCTTCTTTTCCAGCTTCTCCAGGTATACAAAGATATCCGCCATGATATCCTCATTGATCTGGCGGCCATCGGTGTAGTACTGGGTGCAGGCCTCGGTGGTAATGGTAAATCCGGGGGGCACGGGCATGCCGGCATTGGTCATCTCGGCCAGGTTGGCGCCCTTGCCGCCCAGCAGCTCACGCATGTCCTTGTTGCCCTCTTCAAACATATAGAGGTACTTTTTCTTGCCGCTTTCCGCAGCGTGTTTCTTCCCAAACATTTTAGCGTTGTCCTCCTTGGATAAATTAAATTCTCCGGTCAGGCTACGGGGGAAATGCCTGTCCGGCACATTGGCGCATTGGCACCATTGTTATTATTATAACACGCTTTCATGCGAATGCCACAGTTTTTTTGATAGATTTTCGGTCTGTTTTCATAGGATTTCTCCTATAAGTTGCTGCAAAAATGCCTTATTCCCCCCCTTCCCAGCCCAAAGCTCTCCTTTCCTCTGTGGATAACGCCTAATTTTCCCGCCCGGCGGCGGCATTTTTTCTCCCTCTTTAGCCGCTTCTCCCCTTGCAAAAGCCCGCCAAACAGCCCATAATATTAAATAGATAATGTCCCCGTGCGGCCTGCGGCCCGCCGCCGCCCTTGGCGGGTCATAGCCCTTGCCGCCTTGCGGTGCCCCCTCCCCCTCCTAATTTATCAGAAAAGGAGAATCCCCATGCCCAAAACCGACCCCGCCCGCGAGGCGCTGCTCACCGCGCTGGAGGCCTCCGGCGTTTCCATCCCCCTGTGGGATGGCATCCTCATCGAGGAAACCGTCCGCATCGCCCCCGGCGCCACCATCCTGCCAGGCTGCATCCTGCGGGGCAATACCACCATCGCCGCTGGCTCGGTCATCGGCCCCGGCAGTGTCCTCACCGATGCCGTCATCGGCGAAAACTGCACTGTTAAAAATACCTATATCACCGAATCCACCCTGGAGGAGAATGTCTCCATCGGGCCGTTTTCTCAGGTCCGCCCCGGCTGCCACATCGCCGCGGGGTGCAAAATCGGCGACTTCGTGGAGGTCAAAAACTCCCATATTGGCCAAAAGACCGCCATTGCCCACCTCACCTATGTCGGCGATACCGACTGCGGCAGCGGGGTGAATTTCGGCTGCGGCGTGGCCATCGCCAATTTTAACGGCAAGGAAAAGTTCCGCACCACCATCGGCGATGGCGCTTTCCTCGGCTGCAATACCAATCTCGTCGCCCCCGTCACCATCGGGGCCGGCGCCTACACCGCCGCCGGGGCCACCGTCACCCGGGATGTCCCCGAGGACGCCATGCTCATCGCCCGCGCCGAGCAGACCGTCAAGCCTGGCCTGGCCCGCCGCTTCCGCCGGGAGAAAAAATAATCTCCCGCACCCCATTGCCCCCCTGTGTAAGGGGTAACAAATCGGCAGCGCGCCAACCCTTAGCCTCCCTTGTGTAAAGGGCGTGGCACCGTACCACCCCAAAGGCTCCCCTGTGTAAGGGGAGCTGTCAGCGAAGCTGACTGAGGGGTTCGCGCAGAAAAAGCGCCCGCAGGAAAATGTTCCTGCGGGCGCTTTTGCGTCATTTGCCTTATTTCGTATGCACCGTGAGCTGGGGATAGGGGATGTCGATGCCCTTTTCATCGAAGAGCAGCTTGAGAGAGCGGTTGAGCGCGCGGCGCGCGGCGAAAATGTTCTCCTCTGTTGCGGAGACGATGAACTTGAGCACAACGCCGCTCCCGGCGAGCTCCTCCACGCCGATATACTGCGGCACGTCGAGAAATACGCCGCGGTTCTCTTCATACATGGCGGGCAGCGCGTCGGTGATCACGGCCTCCACGGCGCGCAGGTCGGCGTCATAGCCAATGGAGATCGTGCTCACCGCCACAGATGTTTCCTGCGAGCGGTTCTGGAAATTCCGGATCTCGGAATTGTTGATGATCTTGTGGTTGCCGCCGGAATCCTCGAGCGTCGTGGTGCGCACGCTGATATCTACGACCTTGCCGCGGAAATCGTCGAGCACGAGGATATCGCCGACGTTGTAGCGCCCTTCGGCGATGAGGAAAATGCCCGTGAGCACGTCCTCAATGAGCGACTGCGCGCCGAAGCCGATAATGAGCGTTACAACGCCGACGCTTGCGAGCGAGGCCGTTACGTCCACGCCGAGCGCGCGCAGCCCGAAGAAGACCGAGAGCAGCACGGCCGTATAGGAGAGAATGCTCCGCGTGAGCGAGCACACCGTCCTCGCGCGCGTCTCCTTCGGCAGCTTTAAGAGAAGGGCGAACACGCCGTAGCCGATCCAGATGAAGCCCAGATGCCGGAACATGTCGGCCAGCCCCGGCGTGAGCGGGCGCAGAACATAGCCCAGCGCGCAGAGCACAACGGAAACGATCAGCAGAACGGGGATTTTTTTGACGGGTTTCATGAAGCGGCCTCCTTATACGGCGTTGTGCGGACGGTCTCGGCAAAGTCAAAGGGCTCGGTCTCGCCGTCCGGCAGAAAATATACATGGATGGTCACAAGCTCCGCATGCTCCTCCGGCAGCGGGAGAGTGACAATGCAGCTATAGTCGTTTTTCTCGATGGACGCGGCGGAGCGATCAAAGCCCTCGACCTCCGGCCAGACAAAAACGGTGTCCGCATCGAGTGTGGTTAGATCGTTTCCGACAATCGCGTCGGGGATCGTGCCGCCCTCAGCAGGAGTGAGATAAACGCTCACCGTGTCGCCCTCGGCGTCGTAGCCGCAGGCGATCGTGAAGCGCTGCGCGGCGGGACGCTCGGCGGCGAGCGTTTCCACGCGCCCGTCGGCGTGCGTGATCGTAACGCGCACCGACAGCGTGCTTTCCACGGCGCTGTCGGCATAGAAATCCGGGTGCGCCTCACGCACGGAGGAATACGTCTCGCGCATCGTATGGTATTTGCCGCTCTCAATGCTGCTTTCCGGAATGGGGTATGTGCTCACCTCGTCCGGAAAGTTGGGATCAAAGAATGTGATCTCCGCGGAAACGATGTCCTCCGGCACGGGGAAACGCACCTCGACCTCGCAAAGCGAGGCGAACGAGAAATACCGCAGCGTGGGATCCGGCGCAGAGGCGGGCTCTTCCGCGGGCGTCTCGGTGGGGGCGGGCGCGGCGGTCACGACCGGCGCGGGTTCAGCGTCCGGCGTCCTGGCGGGCGCTTTCAGCAGCGCGAGAAACGGCAGCAGCAGCGCTGCGGCCGCGAGCGGCGCATACTTCGTCCGGCGGCTGCGCCGAGGCTCGTAGGGCGGTTCGTATTCGTGCGTTGTCTGGTACGTCTCCGGCGCGGCGGGGGAGCGCAGGGGCTTTTCCGAGCTGTATTCATAAATATCGTCGGCGATGGCACTTCACCTCCCGGAAAGATATCCATACGGGTTTATTTTACCATTCTTCCGCGCCGCGCGCAACAGAAAAGGCGCTGCCGCTTTGTTAAAACGGCAGCGGCTTTTTCCCGGTCATGCCGGCTGCGGCCGGATCTCTATCGTCCGTCCGCCGAGGTTTTCGTAAATGCGGTGCGAAACGGAGAGAACGGTGCGCCCCTCGGAGGCGCGGCGCAATGCCTCGAGCACGCGCGCCTCGGTCTCGGCGTCAAGATTTGCGGTGATCTCGTCAAGCAGCAGCACGGCGGGGTCTGCCGCCGCGGCGCGGGCGATGGAGAGAAGCTGCCACTCGCCCTGCGAGAACATGCCGTCGGTGCACACCGTATCGTAGCCCTCCGGCAGCGATGCGATGGCCGCGTCGATCCCGGCGAGCCGGGCGGCGCTTTTTGCCATTTCCTCCGTGATGCGCGCATCGCCCAGCGTGATCTGGTCGAGCACGGTGCCCGGCACGCGGGAGAAATGCTGCTCCACGCAGCCGATGCACGCGCGCCGCTCGCTGTCGGCAATATCCGAAACGTCCACGCCGCCGATGGTGATGCTGCCGCTCTCCGGTGGGTAGAGCCCGAGCAGCAGCTTGAAAACGGTGCTCTTTCCCGCGCCCGTCCGGCCGACGAGCGTAACCTGCTCGCCCTGCTTCACGGTCATGGAAAAGTCCGTTAAAACGCTCTTTTCCCCGTAGCCGAACGTCACATGCGAGAGCACGATGTCGCCCCGCGCGGCGCCCTTCCGCTCTTCGGGGATGGCGCGCTCCGGCTGGGCGAGAAAGGCGTCGATACGCTTTACGCCCGCCATGGCGGATTGAATGGTCTGGATCTCCATGCCGAGACTTTCGATCGGCGTGAAAATGCGGGAGATATAATGGATAATGGTGACGGAGGTGCCGACCGACATGCCGAACAGCGCCGGGATCTCCGCTTTGCCGGAGGCGGAGAGCAGCATGACGACGCCGACCACGGCGGCGTTCAAAAGGAGCACGACCGGCGAATAGACGGCGTCGTAGAAATTTGTCCGCTCTACGGCGGCGTAGCTCTCGCCGATGCGCCGGTCGTACCGGCGCTCCATGTAGTCCTCCAGACCGAGCGCGCGGATCGTGCGGATGTTGTGCAGCGTTTCCGGCACCTGCCCGGAAACGGCGGCGACGGCGCGGCGGTTATCGAGCTGCGCTGCGAGCATCCGCTTCTGTACATGGCGCGTGAACACGGCGAACAGCGGCAGCACCAGCAGCAGGATGAGTGCGAGACCGGTGTTTTTCACCGCGATGACCGCCATAATGGAGAGAATGCGGCAGGCGTCTGCCGCCATGCTGATGATGCCGGAGGTAAAAAGCGCCTCCACGGTGTCCACATCGCCGGAAAAGCGCGCGGCCATCTCGCCGGGGTTTTGCCCCGCGAGCGTGCCGGCGGGCAAAAGCGTCAGCTTCCGGGACATTTCCGAGCGCAGCGCGTGGGTCATCTTCTGGCCGAACAGCACGAGCAGGCTCTCCTGCGCGCTGGAGAGAAGGCCCTCCAGCGCGAGACTGCCGAAATAGAGCAGCACCGCGAACGCGGAGAGCGGTATGCCGCCGGTCAGCCGGTCAATGACGCGCCCGAGCAGCAGCGGCGGGAGGAGCGACGCGCCAACGCTCGCCGCCACGCAGAGAAGAGTACCTGCGGTGAGAAGAGGCCGCGCCGCGGCAGCAGACCGGATCGCGGCGAACACGCCGCTATTCTGCTTTGTCTTCATGCTCTGTCCCTCCTGTCTGGCTTTCGTAGAGCTGGCGGTACACCGGAACGGACGCCATCAGCTCCGCGTGTGTGCCGACGGCCGTTTTTCCGTCCTCCATAAAAATCACCTGCCGCATCTGCGGAAAATGGTACAGCCGGTGCGAAATAAGGAACACGACGTTATTTTTCGCGTAGTCCTGCAAGTTGGCGAACACCGTGTCCTCGGTTTTGCGGTCAAGCGCGGAGAACGGATCGTCCAGAATGAGGACGGGACGCGGGTGCGCGAGCGTTCTCGCCAGCGCGAGCCGCTGCGCCTGCCCGCCGGAAAGACGTGTGCCGCCGCTGCCGATCATGGTATCGAGTCCGTCTTCCATGGCGAGCACTTCGTCCTTCAGAGCAACGGCGGCGAGATACGGCGTTGCGTCCTGTTCGCTGCCGCAGAGGACATTATTGCGCACCGTATCGGCGCTGAGCTCCGGGTCGTGGCCGAGATACCCGACGGTCGCGGCGATCTGCCGCGGCGTGAGCGCGGAAAACTCTTTCGGCCCGAATTTTGCCGAGCCGCCGTAGGGCGCTTCGCAGAGAAACACGCGCCCGAACGTGGACTTGCCGCAGGCGACGGGACCGGTGACGCCGATGATGTCGCCGGGGCGCGCCGCGATGCTCAGGCCGGAGAAGACCGGCTCATCTCCGTAGGCAAAGGAGAGATCTTTGAGCGTCACCGCTTCGGGCGCCGGGATATCCAGTTCCGGGAGCTCTTCCGGCTTTTTCATCAGCGGCTTGATACGCTTCCAGGATACCTCCGCCTTCTGCACGGAGTTGAAGAGCTTTGCGGCCTTGGAGGATTTGACCGTCAGCTTCGTAAAGCAGGAGAGGAACGTAGTGAACGCCGCAATGTCCCAGGTGTTCCATCCGGTGCCGAGAACGTTTTTTGCGCCCAGCCACAGTATGAACAGCACGCCCGCGTTGGACACGGCCAGATACAGCGGCGGCAGCGCCGACTGCTGCACATTGCTGCGCACGGCGGCGGTCTCGTAATTTTTCAGCGTGTCCTCATACCGCTCCGCGCGGGCGTCCTCACAGCCGTGGATGCGGTAGGTCACGGCGTTCTGCGCGCGGTCGAGCGTGGCGGCGCTGAGCGCACCCGCGGCCTTTTTATACGCCGCACCCGCGCGCTGCACCGGCTTTTTCATCCGCGCGGCGCATACATAGGATACCGGCGTAAAAAGCAAGCTGAGCAGCGCGAGCCGCCAGTCGTACACGAGCAGCATCACCATATAGCCGACAAGCGCCACGCCGGTATCGAAGATCTCGGTGGTGAATTTCCGCATGCCCTCCACGCAGTCGTCCACGTCGGAGATGGCTTTGGTCATCAGCT
>OGXX01001243.1_pt1 | contig 26133 bp, 18 predicted proteins | sample 1576301 | NCBI WGS metagenome assembly OGXX01 (sample SAMEA3541469, study PRJEB24748) | human gut metagenome | biome: human gut; feature: human-associated habitat; material: faeces | place: China | collected 2012
CCTCGAAGCGAGGCTTGCGCTTCTCAAGGAACGCCTTGCCACCCTCCTGAGCCTCATCCATCGTATAATAGAGCATCGTGGCATCGCCAGCCAGCTCCTGAATACCAGCCTGACCATCCAGTTCGGCATTCAAGCCAGCCTTGATCATACGGAGTGCCAGAGGCGAACGTTCCATCATGATTTCAGCCCACTCTACACAGGTATCTTCCAACTTTTCGAGAGGCACCACCTTGTTCACCATTCCCATACGTTCAGCCTCATCGGCTGTGTACTGGCGGCAGAGAAACCATATCTCACGAGCTTTTTTCTGTCCCACACACCGTGCGAGGTAGGACGAGCCGAAGCCGGCGTCGAAACTTCCCACCTTGGGGCCGGTCTGTCCGAACCGGGCATTGTCGGATGCTATGGTGAGGTCACACACCACATGTAGCACATGGCCGCCTCCTATGGCATAGCCGTTGACCATGGCTATTACAGGCTTGGGGATAGAGCGTATGGCTTTATGGAGGTCAAGTACATTCAGGCGCGGCACTCCGTTCTCATCGATATAGCCCCCTATACCTTTCACTTTCTGATCGCCTCCGGAACAGAATGCCTTGTCGCCGGCCCCTGTAAGTATCACCACTCCTATATCGCCTGCTTCGCGGCAGTAGGCCATTGCATCGAGCATCTCCTTGTTGGTGAGCGGCCGGAAGGCGTTATATACCTGCGGGCGATTGATTGTGATTTTGGCTATATTGTCGTATTGCTGAAACAGGATGTCAGTGTATTCCCGTATGGTTTTCCATTCTCTCATGTCGTTATTCTATATTTTTGTTGCGGTTGAAATATTCCTGAAGGATCATGGCGTCCGTAGTTCCGTCGGTTACGATCTCCAATATTGCCGGGCGCTCATGTTCGTTTATAAAGTGGGGAAGGAGTTGCTGCAGTTCTTGTTCGTTGTGCGCTTTGAACAGTGCGAATCCCCATGCGTCGGCAAGTTCCCTCAATGGGAGCCGTATATCCATGGCAAAGCAGCGGTCGAGCTCCGGAAGTGCGCGTGTGGAGGGTATGAACCGGAATATTCCGCCTCCGCCGTTGGCACTGACCACTATTTTAAGCTTAGGGGTTATGTGAGGTGAGGCCAAAGCTCCTATGTCATAGAGGGCGCTCATATCGCCGGTGATAAGCCATGTGGGATTATTGTAAGCCATCGATGCCCCTATGGCTGTGGAGGTGGAGCCGTCGATACCGCTGACACCCCGGTTGCAGTCGCAGCGGTGTATGCCGCTGTAACGGCAAAGCTGGTAATAGCGGGCGCAGGTGCCGTTGGAAAGCTGCACATTGGCTTCGGCAGGAATTGCCGGTACCAATATATCAAATGCTCTCAGTGCCGACCATTCGGAAGCCTTGACATAGCGCTCGTGGCTTTCCCTGGCGTCAACTTCAATTTTATTCCACCTTCCGGCATAACCGGAAGGTGCGGAATGGGGGTGAAGAGCCGAGGCCAATGCCGGGAAAAACCGGTTCGGGGCTATGGCTATGCGGGTAGTGAGGGATTTTAGGCAGTCAACAGTGGTGCGGGTGAAACCCACGTGCCAGTGTCGCCGTGGAGGATATTTACGCAGATATTCCTTTATGTGGCGCGAGAGCAGAGCGCCTCCGAGCGTTATAACAACGTCGGGGCGCATGGCTTCGCGTTCGTTGTCCGGCATAATGGAAAGCAGGCTGTCGATATTGTAATGCAGTCCCGGAGCGTGGAGATTCGACATGCTTTCGCACAGCACCGTGATGTTGGGCTTTGCCGCAAGCCTCCCGAGAGCCTGGTTGAGTTTATGGTCGGGCGCCATGAAGCCGCACACTACCATTACCTTGCAGGGCGACGCTATCGTTGAGCCGAGCTCTCTCATTGTAGCTGTGGAGAGTTGCGGTTCGGGCGCTATCATTTCGATTGTGCGTTCCTCCTTGCAGCATAAAGGTTGCCGTGAGGTCACATTAAGCGGATTGTCGAATTGCAGATTGATATGCACCGGCCCCTGAGGGTGTGAGGTGGCTGTGATCAGTGCGTCGTTTATGGTCCGGTTGGCCCACCATATGTTTTCGGAGTCATCTGCCGGAATGTCGGGCAGATCATAGCTGCGTTTTACTATGGAACCAAGTATGCCGGGTTGGGGGAGAGTCTGGGAGTCGTCCTGGTCAATCCATGCTTCGGGGCGGTCAGCCGATACGGCTATAAGCGGCAGATGGCGGTAGAATGCCTCTGCCATAGCCGGGGCGTAATTGAGCACGGCTGTGCCCGATGTGCATGCCAGTGCCACAGGCTCGCCCGATATGGAAGCATATCCGAGGGCCATGAAAGCTGCGGAGCGTTCATCCACAACCATTGACACATTGATTGACGGCTCGCGTTCCAATGCCATGAGTAACGGGGCGTTACGTGATCCCGGCGATGCGAATACACGCCTTACGCCGCGGGATGCAAGGAGTCCGGTCAGTATGCGGGCTGTAGTTTTGCCAGTTGTTTCCATATATATGCAAAGTTACACAATTATCCCGACGCGCCCAATATCTGACAGGCCCAATGAGAAACCCCGCCATGGTGTGTGTGCCATGACGGGGTAGGAAAGAGCTGTTTATAATATTGATCAGCGTATCATGATTTTGCGTCCGGTTGCCACATAGAGGCCTGGAGCCATATCACGCAGGTCGGAGCGGGTGGCATTCTGCTTTATAAGCATGCCTTGCAGATTGAAAATGTCGAATGTTTCCGGCAATTCATCTGTGCCGACAACGGGGAGCAATGATGTGGACACCATTACGGGATCCGACAGGCGTGATTCGCCCTGACGGTAAAGGGCTGTCACATGATAGGTGAACGAGCCTGTTATGCCGCGGTCGGTGAATGTAGCTTCGCTCACGGGGTCGGAATTGAGTTTGATGCGGTCGCGGTAGACATTGTATCCGAGCAGTTCGAGATTCTCGGGATTGCTTGATTCGGGCACATATTCTATATCGTCAATCATAAGGGCGAATGCGTCGGCACCGGTGTAACGGATAGCGAAGCGGCATATGCCTCTCGGTATGGCGAAAGTTACCTTGGTCCATGTTGCGGTGGCTTTGCGGGCTGCTATTCTGGTGAATTTTGTTATGTCGCCTGACGGATCGGATGAGGTCAGGAATTCGTAAGTCTCCTCATAGCCGTCGGACGGAGCCTTGACCCAGAACGAAACGGTCTGTTCCATGCCCGAGAGCAGCGGCGATATGAGCCAGTCGTCATTCTCCTGATCGGTGTCGAAGAATGCCACGAAATATTTGTCGCCGCTATGGGGCGCCCATGCTCCGGCTGATCCGTCGCTCTGGCTGATTGCCATACCCGCTTCAACAGGATTGAACACCATGAATGCGGCAGGATCTCCAGCATGAGGATAGTCGAACAGGTGTCCGGTAGCAGGATTTATCGGTCCTCCCACTTCGCTTCCGGCTACATCTTTGACGAGCCATCCGCCCATGTTGGATGTGGCAGGGTCAATGGCGAAATCATCGTAACGTTCAACATCGTCGAGAACTGATCGGGCTTCCATCTCGTCGAAATCGGGAGCATCCCATGTCAGGGTAACCCAGTCGTCGCCTGAGGCCGCATCAAGATTGCGGGCAGCGGGCAGTTCGGGATATACGATAGTCACAGTGACTGTTTCCGACCGGTTGTTGCCTTCATATTCGTCGCCGGGAGCCGATACTTCGGCATATATGCCGTAGCTTTCGGGTGTGGTGACTGAAGGTGTGATGTTGAATGTGTAGCGTGCGGATTTCCCGGAACCGAGAACTGTGGCCTTCTTGGAGTCAAGACGGGTACCTTCGCAGTCAAACAGCGTCACGGTGTAGTTGGGTATGCTCTTTGTGCCGTTGTTGACCACTGTTACAGCCACTGAGCCTGTCTCGCCGCTGTTGATCTGGTAAGGAGCCGAAATATGGCTTATGCCAAGATCCACCTCATAAGTGTCGGTCACGGTTACATTGTCGATATACAGAGGTGTGTTCAGGCTTCCCGAGATACCCTTGAATGCTATCTGTATGAATTCGGCATCCTTGAATTCGGCCAGGGGGGCCACGGCTTTGAGCCATGTCTTGTCGGCCACTTCCTCAAGATGTGAGTCCACGCTTGCGAAGAACACATCTTCGCCATGCTCGGTGGATACATATAACCGGAGGTCGGTTGGCGAATTTACGTTGTTGAGCACATAGAACACGAGCTGCGGATCGTTTGAACCTTTGACGGTGAATTTAGGTGTGCGCAAGGTGGCTGTTTCAAATATGGAACCTGCTATGAATGTCATCACGCCGCCGTCGGTGTCCTGCGGAGTAACTACCGAGGCATGCCCGTTGAGTTCCCATCGTGCATCTGACTCAGCCGAGCCAAGGGTCTGCATCCATGGGCCGGCCCCGAATTCCCCGCCTGCAAAAGATTCAGCATATGGAATTTTATAGGGTTCGCCGATAATAACGGGATTCGTTATGGCGCCGAGGCTGTAGCCTTCGTCATTGACAGCATATACTGCAAATAGGCACAGTTCCTGACGGGCTTTGAGCTGGGCGGTGTATTCGACCTGTGTGGCCTTTATTCCGGTAATAGGATCCTCAAGCACTTCCTGATCGCCGTCGATACGGTAGATCTCATAGGTGATTTTTTCAGGATCGACATAACCTCCGTGTTCACCTGTTTCGGAAGCTTCCCAGCTAAGGGACACTACACCGGGTGAGGTCTCTGTCATATTTAGATTCAGAGGATGCATCGGGCTGTCGGGACCTATGAACAGCGATTTTTCGCTATCGACTCCACGGCCTGCCGAGGAATATGCCACGGCAAGGTAAGAGGCCATGCCGCGCTTCACTTTTGTATCCGTATATGTGAGTTTTGTTCCCATTGCCGGATTCTCATAACTTTCAAGCAGGTCGCCGTCACGGTAAATCTCAACCTTGGTGACGCCGGAAAGAGATTTGCCGTCGAATGTTTCTGTGGGCACCGTCATTTCCACCGAAGCCCCTAATGCTCCGCGTGGAGATGGCGTGACAGTAAATTCGGGCGCGGCAGGCACTCCGAATGTTATGCCTTCCACCTTTACGTCCTTTATATGGAGGCGTAAACCGCTTTTAGAGGCCTCCATGCCGTGGAACCCGATAAAATAAGCATCGGCATCGTCAACGGTGAAATGTACGGTATAATCTTCCCATTCCCTGTTCACGAGGTCGCCGGTGGGTTCAATTAGGCGGCGAGTCATGCCTTCGCGTGTGGCGGTTTTGCCTATAGCCACTTCAAGCTGTTCGGGGAATGTGCCGGTTTTACATTTGAATGAGAGTGTATAGCGTTTGGATGTGTCAAGGCGCAGTGGCGGAAGGAGCATCCAGTCGTCGCGGCGCTGCGATTCAGTGCCGTCACCCTCAAGTGTATATGCCGACGGGTCGGTTTTGTACCAACTCCACTGGAACACTTTGCGACGGTCGGAAATCACGGTAATGAAATCGAACGATTCGGGAGTGGCAAATGATTCGTTGTAAGGTATTTCCATGGCACGCCCCAGAATGACCGGTTCTGAAACAGCCGGTTCGCCCTCCAGTCCGTCGACTGTAGGGGTTACAGTGTAAGTGTAGCGGCCAAGTTCTGAATCGCCGATATTGTCAGTGACGGATGTAAGGTTGGTTGCCTCGCTCACGGTTACATCACCGGGCTGGCGTACAACCTTGTAGCGCAGCATGTCGGGGTTGAGGTAGCCGTCGTGAAGCGATTCTGTAGGAGCGGTCCAGCTTATTGTGGCCTCGTTGTCGCTTGTGCGGGTCACATTAAGACCGGTTACGGCTTTGGCGGTGTCATTACCGAAGAATCCTGTTACTGTGGCGAGCGGGCTGCGGCCAGTGGTGTTGGTCGTGGTTACCGTGATAGTGTGCTGTCCACGGGCTTCAATAGTCACGGGCACCTGAATTGATGCGCCGGCATTGATGCTGCCCGATGTGTATTCCGTTCCGTCGATACTTACAGTGTAGGTGAGTGTGCCTGAAAGAGTTTTGCCGGAATAGGTCTTTGCGGGGGCTGTGAATGACAGGGTGCCTTGCAGTGAGCCTTGGGCAAAATCGGCTGTAAGATTGTCTATGGCTGCCGGAGCGTCGTCCTCGGCCAGAGGTGTTATTATATAAATGCCTGAAACCTCTTCGGAGTTGACGAAAGTACCTGCCAATGTGGCTTTGCCTGTGGATGTGTCTACGGTGAACAGCTTGCCTTGTCCGAGCACTGACTCTTCGTCATCGGCTGTGGTGGCCCAGTAGAGCACATTGTTCTTTATGTCGAATGTGGCTGACTGTATCCATATGTGGACTTTCAGGCCGGTGTCGCCTATGGTGGTGAGCGCACCCGAGACTTTGTCTACCTTGTAGAGAGTCGTTGTGTGGTCCTGTTCCCATCCTATTGCCCATATGTCGCCGTTGCCGTCGGCGGCTATGGATACAATGTTTTTATCGAACTGTGCGATAGTTTCTTTTTTACCTGTGGTGAGGTTGAGGCGTCCGAAGTCGTAACCGTTGCCTTCGCGCAGAAACGATCCGTACACTATTCCGGAAGTTTCATCGTATGTAAGATCAACAGGGATGTTGCCACGGAGTTCTGATTTTATTTCTTTTTCCTTGGCCCATGTGGTGGCGTCCCATACACGGTATGCCACATTATAGACGGTTTCATATTCTGTGTAATGTACGCCATAGTATTTTCCGTTGATATATACTCCGGCTGATATGTCGAAATCGTCATTTTCAGCCACAGTGGCCGGTGTTATGTTTGTAAGCGGCCTGAAAGAGGACATCTGATAGAATGTGTCGTCATATCCCCAGGCGTTGGAATAAATTACCGCGCCATATATGGTGGGGCGTTTTGATGAAGCTCCAGCCGGCTCCGTCACGATTTTCGGAGCTCTGGAATAAGATGGCCCTGCCGGTTGTTCGGATAAGGGCCGTTTGCGTGAAGATTCCCCCGAATCTGCCGCTCCAGCCATTAGTCGTGGTGTCACAGCGGCTCCGGCAGACAGAAGTGTACAACATGCTCCTGCTGCCAATAGTTTGCAAATACGTTTGTTCATAAATGGTTAAATGATTTGGTTGTTTTGTTTATAGAAGGGCGATGCAAATATAATGTTTCTTATTGTATTGTCAAAAGGGGATGATATAAAAATTCCCGCATAAGAATATCTTTAGCGTGTTTTGTTTGTGAAATTTGGCAATATGATGTTTTTGACATATATTTGCACCTGATAAATACGAACGGCATACGACAATGCCATAATCATCACACTTAAAGTCAGTGCTTATGAAAAAGCGTGCAAAAAAACTTTTTTTATTAACTTTTTTAGCCGGTTCCATAATTTCGGCTAACGCCGGACAAACGGTAGAGAATTACAAAGAGACCTTCAATGATCAGGGGTATACTTTCGTGCTTCCTGCCGGATGGAACCGCATAATTGACAAATTCGAGGGGGAGACGGTATCATACCGTGTGTTCAGCGCTTCAAGCGCCTATGAGGGGAAATCCATAGGATGCGAAACCCAGAATCTCGAAGATTATTATTCCGGCGATTCGCAGGATGTATATGATCTGCTTGTGCCTCCAGCTGTGAGCGGAGAGATAACAATGAAGATACGCCGCAGCAACAGCTATAATAAAACGGCCGGTATAAAGGTCTATACGGTTGTGAAGGACGGCGATGTCTATACACGTGGGGAGGAAATCGATCTGGGTGAATTCGCGTTGCCGTCGGATCTTTCGTGGGGCGATTTTTCATTAAGTCTTCCGGCCTCGGAATTCAAACTGATCGGTCTTCGTCTTGATGGTGTGGTTATAGATGATTTTGCTGCGTCGCAGGCAGAGATACCTGATATACGCGCTATGAAACTTACCGGATTTTCGGCTGTGGAAAAGAGGGCTGTGGCAGATAGTGAGGGAAATGTCACATTGTCGGCTACTGTAAATATTGAGAATACCGGAAATGTAAGCCTTATGCCCGGTGAGGATAATTACTCCATTACCGTTAAATCGTATAGTACCGAATTGTGTACGGTTCCTGTAACGGAAGCATTGGCTGCGGGCGATGCTATGGATTTTGTGTTTGACATACCCTACACACTGTCCAACCCACAGGCCAACCAAACGCTTTCGGTGTCGCTTAAAGAAAATGTCTCCGGCACCTCGTCAAGCTCGGTTTCATATGATCTGATAGCGTATGTGCCTATTTTCAAAGCCCGTGAAGGTAACTATGAGGTGAACAATGATCTCGGTCTTATCGAATCGGGAACTGTCCGCACGGTGTCGTTCAGCAATATAGGAGGTGCTCCGGTGGTTGTAGAGGGAATGACATTACCCGAAGGTGTGACATCGGATGCTGTTTTTCCCATGATGCTTCTTTCAGGCGAATCCAACGAGGTGGCGCTTACATTCAGCGGGCTCAACGGTGTGTTTGATATCGTAATTCCTATTGAATCCAATGGTAAGGCCGATGTATCGTCCCAGCAGATGCGTTATTACGGGGCAATGCCTCCGGAAGGTGTATATGTGGAGCGTTTTGAATCATCCAAGCTGCCTGACGGATGGGAGAATTATCCTGATTCGAAGTGGAATATAAGCACTATATCCGGCAACAAAGTGTTGTGTCATAGTGCTTCAAGTCCTGTGCAGAGTGTCATGTCACCTCGACTGGATTTCACGGAACCGTCTGAAATATGTTTTCAGGCTTGCAAATATGCATTAGGCGGAATGTTGAAAATAGCATATTCGCCAGACCGCATACATTGGACTGAGGTTCTGTCAGTAGGCGCGGATGGCGATGAAAAGCAATTCCCTTCCACCACACGCACGTTCAGCTATTTTTCTGCTCCGGTGCCTGCCGGACAATGGTATATATCCTTTACCGGATGTAATGTAGCTGTTGACAATATGTTCGGCGGAGTGCTGTCGCCGGCTGACAACGATATATTCGTAACTTCCGCTGACCTTCCCACTTCAGGTATGGTCAACTACCCTGTAAGTGCAAAGATCAATATACTGAACCGCGGATCGGATATTGTCGATGCCGGAGCCTATGTGATCCGTCTTATGCTCGGCGATGATGAGGTGGCCTCTTTTACTGGTGATTCGGATCTTGATGATCTGGCCACACAACCCACATCATTTGCAATTTCGTTCACGCCACATGATGTTGTCGACTCACAGCTGAGGGCTGTGGTGGAAATTCCGGAGTCGGATTATTCCGTGTCCACACTTCCGGTTGATATCGCCATATCGGGTGAAACCCTTATAGCAGAGAAAACTGTAGGAGAACCGCATTATGATTCGGCACATTTTAACGGCACTACTATAATAGTGACCAATTATAAGAACAGTATAGGGGAGACGGTTATCGATAAAGATGTTGTCGGCCTTGCTCCGGGCACAGTGATCAACCGTGTGCGTATTCCCTATACATATAGCGCCTCAAAAGTATTGAAGCCGAATATCAAGATGTGGCTTCAGAACACACAGGACGCTGAAACCGGCAGTCAGTTTACCGACACTATTGCCATGACCCAGGTGGCTGTGCTTGATGTTGAATTCGAAAAGACCGGAACCTATCAGCAGCCTTCATATCTTGATTTCGAATTTGTGCAGCCGTTTGTCTACACCGGTGATAACCTTCGTGTGACGATGCGTTCGGAATGCGGGGTGTTTGCCAGCTCTTCCCTAATGTCGAACTCAGGCAAATGCCTTGTGTCGAAAAGCGACACTTACAGCAGCTATAAAAATTCTCCCTCTGCCACCTATTATGTGCCTGTGTTCATATTTGGCCTTGATGTGGCCGCGCCACAGGTGGAAGGATCCGTATTGCGTGGTGATGCTCCGGCAGCAGGCGCGGTTGTCAGGTTTGAGTCAGATGATGTGCTTTATACAGCTGTTACGGGTGATGACGGTTCGTTCTCGTTCCCGCTCTATCAGTCGTCACGTGAGTATCAGGTAACGGCTATGATGTCGGGCGCTCTTGATTCGGAGCCTGTTATGTGGACCCTTGACGCTTCAACAGATCCCCTGAACCTTGTTATGCAGCCTAATGCAGTGCGTGGTGAGACTATTGACGCCATATCCTCAGGCGAGGAAGGTGTGATCATGACATGGGAACCTCTTACAGAATTAGGATCACTTGACCAGGGTGTTTATTATGAAATGTATCTTGATGGTGTAAAGGTAGATACTGTTGACGGAATTGCCCGGGACGCTGCATCCTATACATTCGCAGATGTAAGCGAAGGCGCTCATACGGTAGGTGTCCGTGCGGTATTCATGCCTGCCGATACCCCTACGGAGCTTGCTGAGATTGATGTGGACCATGTGCTTTCAGGTATCGCCGGAGTCAGCGATAACGTTGGTGATGTTTCAGTGACTGCGTCAGCCGGTGAGGTAACGGTCCGTGCGCCGGAAGGAAGTTCGGTAATGATCCATGATATTAACGGACGGCGAATTGCCGAAGGCTCTGTGCTGAAAGAGGGTTCCCGATTCAAGGCTTCCGGCATAGTTGTAGTGTCAGTGATCACTACTGATGGCAAGGTAAATGTCAAGGTCAGAGTTGACTGACGTTTCAGTGCACACATAAATAATAACCGCAGCTCAGTCAGGGCTGCGGTTATTTGTTGTGTAGTGAATTCAGCGTATTGTTACTTGTGGAGCCGGTAAATAGCGCTTATCTCGGTGGAGCATTCGCCGAGAGGCCCGTTGTTCTGTAAAACTCCGGTGGTTACACGTATGAAACTGATCTGCTTCAGATACACTGACTCGCCTTCGGCATTTACTGCCGATTCTATGTTGAGATAGCTTTCCGGAGTGTTGTTGGGATAACTGTCGGCATATCCTAGCAACGGGGTGAGATGGTATTGTCCTGTTTCCTGAATTACTTTTCCGTTGTCGGGTAATCTCCGGGCTGTAACGGTGACAGGGGCTGCCGTTTTCCATTGCGGAAAGAATGGCTGGGTATGGAATGCTGAATTCCTTGAAATCCATCCGCTGTTGCCGTCGGCAGCAGTCCACCGGATGTACTCGGCATCGGAGGCTTCAGGTTCGGGAAGATGGTATGTTACGGTGAATGAAGGTGTGGTTTCATTCCATTTTTCGCCACGCAGAGCGTACCATGTCGTTCCGTCCGGCGACACTTCCACTATCCCGGGTTCTGAGCTTGTAGGTATGGCGTTGCCAGTGATCTGGAAATCCGGTTCCCCGAGAAGATTGGTTATCGGAACGGATAACTCCATCGTTATTGTGCCTCCGAATGCACCGAGTGTGACAAGCGACAAAGAGTTTATGCTCTCCGAGGCTTTGCGCCGCATATCGGCTTCCGTATCGCCGGTTTCCCATTCAGGCAATTCGTTGACGAACTGTCCGGGGGCCGGAGAGTAATCTATTACAGTTACTGTTACCTGCTGGGGCTTCGGAAACACTACGTCGTCACCTTCCGAGGGATAGACTACTGTATCGTCACCGCCGCGGCATGACGTAATTAAAGTCATGGCCGCGGCGGCGATGTATATTGCTGTTATGTATTTCATTCTGATTATTCCACTGATTTGGAGAGGTGTGCTGACACAGCTTTCCATGCCAATACAGCTACGGCGGCTCCTACAAGCGGGCCTACAACCATGATCCAGAAGTCGCCGAATGCACCCGGAGAGAAAAGGGCTGGACCGAAGCTGCGCGCTGGATTTACCGAGCAGTTGTCAACCGGAATGCCTACAATATTCACGAGGCCGAGGGCTATACCTATGGCGAGGCCGGCGAATTTGCCGAAACCGTGACGGCTGTCGGTAGCGCCGAGTATTACGAATACGAAGAAGAATGTGAGAAGCATCTCGGCCATAAGCGCCATGCCGGATGTCGCACCGGGCTGGAGTACATTGGTAGCAAGATTATTGTTGCCGGTCACACCGCCGAAATTAAATTCGGGAGCCATGTCTACAAACCAGTAGAGGAAGCCGGCGCCTACAGCTGCACCTATGAGCTGGGCCACGACATAACCGCAGAATTCACCGAATTTCATTTTGCCGCCGAGCCACATGGCGAATGAAACGGCAGGATTGACATGACAGCCGGAAATGTTGCCGATTGCATAACAGAGACAGATCAGCACAAGACCGAAACAAACACCGATCCCGTAACCTCCTATGGAGGGGCCGGCAAGCACAGCACTGCCGCAGGCGAGAAGCACCAGAAACATTGTACCGATGGCTTCAGCTAACAATTTTTTCATAAACAATAAGTTTTAAGGTGATCTTATTTTGATAATAATGCAATGGAGCCGCGGCCGAAGCCTCGACTCCATTTATATTAACGTAAAATTCTAAAAAATGTTGTGCGATCTATGCGAATGCTAAAATCAGCACCTGAGCCGCTACCACACGCAGAAACATTGTTAGAGGATACACAGTGGAATAGGCAACGGCCGGGACATCGCTTCCTGTTGAATTGTTGGCATAGGCCAATGCCGGAGGATCAGTGTAACCGCCGCCGAACAAGCCCATTATGTAAAGGAAATTGACTTTATATATTCCACGGGCTATGCACCCTATCACCAACAAGGGGAGGACGGTTATTATAAATCCATACAGTACCCACCACATGCCGGTGGTGTTGAACACTGTTTCGGCAAAACCTGATCCTGACGATATGCCTACTGAGGCAAGGAACAGGCAGATGCCCAGTTCCCTCATCAGCAGGGAGGCTGACGATGAGGTATAGGTCACAAGTTTGAATTTATAACCGAAACGGCTTATGAGAATTGCCACTACAAGCGGGCCGCCGGCCAGGCCGAGTTTCATTCCGAATCCTATATTGAGCGATCCTACTATGATACCGAACAGTATGCCTACGAATATAGTGATCATGTTCGGTTCGTTAAGGCGTTTCATCGAGTTGCCGAGGCGTGATGCGAGACGGTCAATGTCATTCAGGTCGCCTACCACTGTCAGGCGGTCGCCCATCTGGAGCCGAAGCTCCTGCGAGGCGAGGAGATCTACACCGGCACGGTTGACGCGGGTGGCATTGAGGTGGTAACCGTTGTGAAGCCTGAGCTGACCGAGAGGCACTCCGTTGTATTTGCTTTTAGTCACAAGGATGCGACGGCTCAGCACAGGGGTGGGTGCAGCCTTGGCCCAGTCCATTTCCACAATAGGGCCAACTACGGAAGCAAACCGGTCATCGTCGGTTACCGAAAGGGCTGTGCATATTTTGTCGCCTACGTGTATGGTGGTGGAAGATACAGGTATGACGATATCCCCGTCCTTGTTAAGAAGGCGTGACACCACGAAATCGCATTGTATTATATCGTGCAGTTCGGCCAAGGTCTTGCCGTCAATAAGGGGATTGGTGACTGTGAATGTCACCACATTGGGCTTCAGCTTGGAGTTTTCGCGTTCCTGCTCAATCTCTTCGATCTCCTTGTCGACATTTATACGGAACAGGCCTTTGATCACGAACATGGACAGGATTATGCCGATTACACCGAGCGGATAAGCTGCCGCATAACCCATCGACATTATATTTATGGCTTCGGGATCGTCGGGAACAGCCTGTTGTGCCGCAGCGAGTCCCGGGGTATTGGTCACGGCGCCTGACATGACTCCCACCAAAGCCTCAATTGATGTGGCGCCCCCATTGATGAAATACAGGGCTATCACTATTGCCACGTTGAGGGCCACGCCGAGTGCAGCAAGGCCGTTAAGCCGCATTCCGCCTTTTTTAAAAGAGGAGAAAAATGCCGGGCCTACCTGAATACCGATCGAAAATATAAACAGTATAAGGCCGAATTCGCGTATGAATTTCAGGACTTCGGGATTTACGATGTAACCGAAATGGCCCATCACAATGCCTACGAAAAGCACGAAAGTGACTCCAAGCGATACGCCTGCTATTTTCATCTTGCCTAAGTAAACTCCTAATGCGATTACAAAGGAGTAAAGCACTATTGTGCTGGCGAGTCCTGTTTGTCCTGGCCCCACAAGGGACGTCAACCAAGAAATGTCCATTGGAATTAAGTAACCTTTTAGAATCCGTGAGGATTTGATTATAACCTATTGCTAACCTATATAGCCCCATAGGGTGGGGGCTTGTCTTTTTTGCGGCTGCAAAGTTAAGATTTTTAACGGGATTTTTTTACCTTTGTGAATCGAAAAATGAAAGGAATACGTTCGATACCGGTGTTTGCGGCAATGATTTTCATTGTCATTCTGTGTGCGTGCAGTTCAACAAAGCATGTGCCCTCGGGCCAATATCTGCTTGACAAGGTTGCAGTTGAGGTGCGTGATTCGGCAGGCAACGAGGTGGGTGAGATCGACCGGACCGAACTTTCCACTTATCTGCGCCAGACTCCCAACCACAAGGTGCTCGGTTTCCTGAAACTGCAACTCGCCACCTACAGCCTTTCAGGCTCAGATACCTCTAAATGGTATAACCGGTGGCTCAGAAAGATAGGTCAGCCTCCCGTGATATATGATTCGGCTCTTACCGCAGCTTCGGTGCGCCAGTTGCGTCTTGCCATGATGAACCGAGGTTACATGGAGGCTGATGTGACGGTCGATTCGTTGGCACGTCCTGACAAAAAGAAGATGGAGATCACGTATCATGTACAGCCCGGTGAACCGCACCGCATAGGGTCTGTGACCTATGAAATACCGGATTCGGCCATATCCGCCATAGTTATGGGCGATACTGCCGGATTGGATCTGCATGCCGGTGAGCGATTTGACCGTAATGTGCTCGACGGTGTGCGTGTGGCTATAACTGACCGTTTGCGTCGCAAAGGATATTACGCCTTTAATAAGGAATATATAACGTTCTATGCCGATACTGCCGCAAATTCCAAACTTGTGGATGTGACTCTGGTAGTGCGTCCTCCTATATCCGGAACTTCCACGGGAGAAGCGGATTCAACGGCAGTGCACCGGATTCATTACATAAGGAATGTGGTGTTCGTCACCAACTATTATCCCGGAGAGCCGCTTGCCGATGTGTTTACCAATGCGCGGTCAAGCGATGAACGCCAGGGATATATAACTTTATATGGCGATGACCGCTATCTTAAACCGGGAGTATTGATGGAGAAATGTTTTCTTCGGCCCGGTCACCGTTACGGCTCCCAACAGGTTGACCGCACATATGAATATATGTCGCAGCTCGGAATATTACGGACTATAAATATAGAGTTTGTTCCGGTACAGAGTTTTGAGAGCGAGGTGTGGATGGATGCCTATGTGCTCCTTACCCGAAATAAAAAACAGTCGGTGGCTCTGGAACTTGAAGGCACAAATTCCGAAGGTGATCTCGGATTCGGAATAGGACTGTCGTATCAGCACCGTAATCTGGCAAAAGGTTCGCAGCAGCTGTCGGTTAAATACCGCACGAGTTATGAATCCCTTTCAGGCGACCTGAGCGATCTTATCAATGATGCATATACCGAACAGGCTGCCGAGGTGGGGCTTACGTTTCCCCGCTTCATGTTCCCGTTCCTTACCCGTCGTCTTATCCACAGGCTAAGGGCTTCTTCGGAACTGTCGGCAACGTTCAATTATCAGGAGCGTCCCGAATATACCCGTGTGATAGCCGGGCTGGGGTGGAAGTATAAATGGAACAATCGATCCAATACCGAACGCCGCACATGGGATTTCGTGGATGTGAATTATGTTTATCTGCCTAAAAGCACCATAAACTTTATTGACGAGATAGCGCCCGACAATCCGTTGCTCCGTTACAGCTATGAGGATCACCTCATAATGCGCATGGCTTATACCTATCAGCTCACCAACAAGCAGACGCCTGTTTCGGTAGGCCCGGCATCGCGTAAGCGTCTACAGCCGGTAGTGTTCAGTGTCAGGGCTTCGGCCGAGACAGCGGGCAATCTGCTTTACGCTATATCTTCGCTTGCACATCAGAAGAAGCAGGGGGGTGTGTATAAGGTGTTCGGCACGCAATATTCACAGTATATCAAGGCCGAGGCCGATTATACTGTGGCCCGTAATTTCAATCCCCGCCATTCGCTGGCATTTCATGCCGGAGCGGGAGTGGGTGTGCCATATGGTAATTCGGAGGCACTTCCGTTTGAGAAAAGATTTTATGCCGGAGGCGCAAACGGTGTCCGTGGATGGGGTGTGCGCACGTTGGGTCCGGGAAGCTATGACTCCCGTAATTCGGTTAACGATTTTATAAACCAGTGCGGCGACATACGTCTTGATCTCAGCCTGGAATACAGGATGAAACTGTTCTGGGTTATAGAAGGCGCGCTGTTTGTTGACGGCGGAAATATATGGACCATCCGTAATTATGAGAATCAGCCCGGAGGTGTGTTCAAAATCGACAAATTCTGGAAGCAGATAGCTTTGGCTTACGGCGCCGGGTTAAGAATGGACTTCACATATTTTATCCTGCGTTTCGATTTAGGCATGAAAGCCTATAACCCGGCTATGAATCAGGAGCGATGGCCTCTTGTAAACCCGTCGTGGCACCGCGACGCCACATTCCATTTCGCCGTGGGTTATCCGTTCTGATCTCCGCGGTTGTTATGTAAAAGTAAATCCAATTGAATATATACACCATGAAGAAGTTAGTGATATTCGATCTTGACGGCACACTGCTCGACACTATCGAGGATCTGGGCGAAGCCACGAACTATGCGTTGCGCACATGCGGATTCCCGCAGCATGCGTTGTCGTCGTATCCCATGTTTGTGGGCAATGGAGTGACGCGCCTTATAGAGAGGGTTCTTCCCGAAGATGCACGAACACCGGCCAATGTGGAAACAATGCGCGGCCATTTTACGGAATATTATGACCGGCACTGTACTGACCATTCGCGGCCATACAACGGAATATCTGATATGCTGGCTTATCTTGACAGCAAAAATATTTCCCTGGCAGTGGCGTCAAACAAATATCACCGGGCGGTGGAGAAGCTCATAGGCCATTTTTTCCCGGATATAAACTGGGTGGCTGTGGAAGGGCATAAAGAGAATATGCCTGTAAAGCCTGATCCTTCAATAGTGTTTGACATTCTGTGCAAATGTCCCACTCCCAAAAGTGAAGTGCTCTATGCCGGTGATTCGGGCGTGGATATGGAAACAGCACGCAGAGCCTGTGTGGAGTCGGTAGGGGTGACATGGGGCTTCCGTCCTGTGCGCGAACTGCGTGAGGCGTTGGCTGACCATATTGTGACTCTTCCAGCCGCGATTATTCCTATTGTAGAGGAGCGTTCGCCTCTCGGTCAGGGATTGTAGAGGTTTGTGTCGTAGAAATCAAGAATGCCCATGGTGTAGTCAATCAGCTGTTTGCCGGGGCCGGATGGGTCAAGCGAGGTCGCTTCTTCGTAATCGTTCAGTGCCTTGCGGCGGTCGCCGACACTCCACCATGATTTGCCTCGGGCCACAAGTAGCCGGGCACGGTCCTGCGGCATTATGGAGTCATCTCCCAACAGTGTGTTTATCTCGGTAATGGCTTGTTGGTAAAGACCTTCGGCCATGTATATCTCGTATTTTTGCTTGACTGACATATTTTTTTTAATTTTGGGTCATGCAAAGATAACGTTTTTGGCGTTTATTTAAAAAGTATTACAAGTTAAAGGCTATGAATAAGAAACGCTTTATGACTTTGGCCGTTGCATCGTTGGCCGCAGTGTTGTGTATCAGGGGTGCGGATCCTACATCGACCTCCTTTACATCTTCGCAATGCGAGGGTACGCATATTCCGTATCCTGACGATGTGCAGATTGTCGCCACACCGGATTCACTTACTCCTGTTCTTATAAATTATGTGGGGCGTCATGGCGCACGCTTTCCATCGTCGCCCAAAAGCACACGTATGTTGCGGGGAGCGCTTGAACGTGCCGATTCGCTTAAAACCATCACTCCTCAGGGCCGTAAGCTGTTGGCTCTGACACGTTATGTGGAGGCGCGTTGCAAAGGCGCTTGGGGCGCTCTTGACTCATTAGGCATTGAAGAGATCCGCGGTATAGCCTCGCGCACGGCCCGCACATTTCCCGGATTGCTTAAAAACGGCAATATAACAGCATATTCATCGTATGCGCCGCGGTGCATAATGAGCATGGCCAATTTCACTTATCAATTGTCGCGGTTAGATAATACCATAGAGGTTACATCCGGATCGGGACGCCGTTTTTCCTATCTGTTGCGCCCGTTTGATGTGGATCAGGAATATATCGATTTCCGTAATGATGCTCCATGGGGTCCGACGTTGGATGCGTTCGAGCAGATCACACTGCCGCTTACTCCGTTGATAAAAGTCCTTGGCAAGGAATATCAGCCGGCGTCGGCCGAGGAGGCACGTGCATTGGTAATGGCCGAATATGGTTTTCTTAGCGGGCTGAGCGCCATGTCGGTGCCCGTGAATGTGATGGAGTATCTGAGCAAGGAGGAGTATAATGCCATGTGGGCTGTAGGCAATCTGCGGCAGTATCTGCGGCTTTCGGCTTCCACAATATCATCGGTGCCTGCTGAGATAGCTGCTCCGTTGCTGCTTGATATTGTCAATACCACTCAGGAAGCTGTAAACAGGTTCCTTGACAAGAAACAGGCGCCGGGACCGGTTGGTATATTCCGTTTCGGACATGCCGAGACTCTGATACCTCTGTTCAGCCTCATGCGTATGTCGGGTGCATATTATCTCACAAACTATTTCGATACGGTGGCCCTCCATTGGCAGAATTTCAATCTTACACCTATGGCGGCCAACCTGCGGCTGGTGCTTTTCCGCACAAAGTCCGGACGCTTTTATGTAAGGATCGACCACAACGAGAAGCCGGTGCGGCTTGACGGGGAGGACTCTCCGGTATATCTGCCATGGGACACCGCACGTGAACGGCTTACCCGCTTTATCCCGCTACATAGGCGCATATGAACACAGAATCAATCAAATAATAAGATAAATACCAATCATGAAACTATCGCATATTCCGGCAATTGCCATTGTTGCCGCCACCATGTTAGGATCCTGTTCAGGCAATCCGTCGTGGACTGTTAAAGGGACTGTAGCCGATGCGGACAGCCTTAAAATTATTCTTGAGGCTGCCGATAACGGTGTGTGGTATCCTGTAGATTCGGCCACTGTCGATAAGTCGGGTTCTTTCAGTTTCACCCAACCCGCTCCCCGTTATCCGGGAATATATCGTCTCAGTGCCGGTGGCCAGTATATTTATTTCCCTATCGACAGTATTGAAACAGTCACCGTAAGCACATCGGCCGGTACATTCGGATCTGATTTTGCGCTTTCCGGAAGTGAGGCCGCCGCTCTTACATCTTCGGCCGACAGTGTGCTCAACGCGGCCCTTAAAGTGCGCACTCCCCGTGAGGTTGTCACTGATTCGGTAATGAAGCGTTCGTTGGCCCAGAGCCTGCTTCAGGATCCCGCCGGAATAGCGGCCTACTATATCATAAGCAAGAGGGTGGGTGGTTTCCCTCTGTTTGATCCGGCTGTAAAAAGTGATCTACGCATAATCGGGGCTGTGGCCAATGCCTATGACCATTCGCGCCCCGGCGATCCCCGGGCACCTTATGTGAAGAATCTGTTTTTGTCGCATCGTCCGTCAGCCGGTACTGCAATGGAGGCGGGCGAAACGGGCCTGTTTGATATATCGTTATACGACAATGAAGGAAGTTTGCACAGCCTGCTTGATGTATCGAAAAATGGTAAGGTGACAGTGCTTAACTTCACTTCCTATACAGCCCAGGGGTCGACAGCATTCAATAATGAGCTTATGAAACTGTGGCGTCAGTACGGTCCTGAGCGCATAGAGATATTTCAGGTGGCGATTGACGAAGATGAATATGCCTGGCGTCAGTCGGCCCGTAATCTGCCGTGGACCACAGTGTATATGTCGCCTGCAGACGATGCCCGAGTCCTTATGAGCTACAATGTAATGGATATCCCCACCACATTCATTATCAACCGTAATGGCGAACTCGTTGAGCGTGTCGACGACATAACCCGCGCCTCAGCCTCTGTAGCCAAATATTTTTGATTTATAAGTAAATAATCAGCCCCCTATGGCTTGATAAAATCCATAGGGGGCTGATTCTATGTTGCTGTTTTTTATAATCTTATGCTGGTCAGCTGAAGAATTCCTCAAAGGCGCGGACTATGGATATGTGGTCGGCGACGGAGGCTGTCTCGCGGATGGAGTGCATTGCCCACATGGGGGCGCCCATGTCCACACCGCGGAAATCCACTTGTGATGTGAGCAGATTGCCGAGCGTGGAACCTCCCGCCATGTCGCTGTGGTTTACAAAATATTGCACGGGTACACCGGCGCGGCGGCATATTTCGGCGAATACTGCCGCGGAGTCGGCGTCGGTCATATACTTGCAGTTAGCGTTGATTTTTATCACCGGACCTCCGCCAAGTATCGGATGGTTGGTAGAGTCATGCTTTTCGGGGTAATTGGGATGAAATGCGTGGGCGTTGTCAGCCGATATGAGGAACGAATTTTCGATTGCTCTGAAAAAGTCTTCCTCAGTACCTCCGCAGCATGATGTGATGCGGCGCAGCAGATTGTGGAATGTAGGAGAGCATGCTCCCTGTTTGGTGCCGCTGCCGGTTTCTTCATTGTCAAAAACCGCTGCTATGCGGGTCATTGTGTGAGGCTTTTCGGCTTCTGACAGTAATGCCGTCAGCGATGCGTGGGCCATGCTGAGATCGTCGATACGTCCGGAATTGATGAACTCATGGTTGAGGCCTGAACGCATTGCCGGGGTAATATCGTAGAGTGAGAGATCGAAATCAAGAATCTCGTCGGGCTGGACACCGAGCTGGTCACATATCATGGTGAGGAGTATATTGTCCTTTTCCATTGTGTCGGATATGAGACCAAGCACAGGCAGCATGTCCTTCTGTTTTGACAGGGGATGTCCGTTCTCGTTTATGGCACGGTTGAAGTGTATGGCGAGGTGGGGAATTGTCAGCAACGGCTGTTCCCACTTTACAAGACGTGTGGCCGGACGGACCGGATTGTCGGTGCGCAGCATCACACGGCCGGCAATTGAAAGCGGTCGGTCAAACCATGTGTGCAGCAGCGGGCCACCATATACCTCGGTGTTGAGTTTAATGGCTCCTGAGCTTATCATCTCGGCATGAGGCTTTATGCGGAATCCCGGTGAGTCGCTGTGCGATGTTATCACCCTGAATCCCGCGTCCGGACTTCCGTTTCCGGGAATGAAAGCGAATATGGCCGAATTATTTTTGGTGATGTAATAGCGGCCTCCGGGTTTGAGATCCCAGTGTTGTGCCGGATCAAGGCGCGTGAAGCCTTGGCTGTCAAGCCGCTCGGCGGCAGTTTTTACTGCGAAAAAATTTACCGGTGAGCTGTCAAGAAACAGCATGAGGTCATTGATAAGTGTGTCGTTGTCGTGTTTCATTTTGTATGGTCGATTGATTATGAATTTTCAGCAAATGCAGCCGACAGGCGAGCCTGGACCAATGCAGTGTGTGCGTCGTCACCCCAGTTGGCAAACGGGTAGATCGAGATGCCTCCGCGGGGGGTGAATATACCTTTTACCTCGATGTAGCGGGGGGCCATAAGCTTTATCAGGTCTTTCATTATGATGTTCACGCAGTCCTCATGGAAGTCGCCGTGGTTACGGAAGCTGAAAAGGTAAAGTTTCAGGCTTTTGCTCTCCACCATGCGTTGGTCGGGGATATAGTTGATTATAATCTTAGCAAAGTCAGGTTGGCCGGTCTTGGGACACAGCGAGGTGAATTCCGGACAGTTGAATGTAACGAGATAGTCGTTTTCAGGATGTTTGTTCACGAATGTCTCAAGAATTTCGGGAGCATATGATTCAGGGTATCTCACTCCTGTGTTTCCTAACAGAGTTACATCTTTGAGTTCTGTTTCGTTGCGCATATATTCAGAGTTATGGATTGATATGTGGAAGCGGGCGGCGTGGGAATGCGTCGATAAAGCTTCCGGGTGTGGAATTGTATATTTTTATACCATGTTTATCCGCATATTCCTTTATTTCATGATATGACCGGAATGCGATGTGGAAACTGAGCAGTATTTCGTGTAGCCTGACGTTTTTATATACCGAGCTTACCCGTTTTTTCTCGCTCTCGGATTCCTTGTAGAAGTGTGGCTGTATGGAGATAACCTCATTCTGCTCGCTCACATCCAATGTCTTTAGCCATGAATGGTCGGCTCCTGTTAGGTATATTTCCTTGAAGCCGGCTTTTATGGCGCACATTATGGCCACAATCATTATGTTGCGCGGGCGCGGCATTCCCCGACCGGTGCCGAAAGCCCAGGTTTTCAGCCATTCGGCCCCTTCCACCGCCACCGGATTGAACTTCTCTACCGTGATGTTGGGGTTGTCAAGATTGAACTGGGCGTATTCAGCCGGAATGAAAAGGGTCATCGGCCAGTCAACTTTATGGCTCAATGTATCAATCAGCTTTACTACATTCGTATCAACAGTGCCGGAGAAGAAATGTGGATCGGCCAACGCATAATATTGTGGCTTGAGACTAAGAAATTCGGGTGTATTACCAGCAAAATTTACGGCCATCAATGGCAGCTTTTGCAGCAATGAACTACTTGTCGTTATTGTTTCCGCCAACGAAGGCCCGTTGCCGAGAATCACTAACGGCTGTCGGCGTTCACAGCTGCTTATTGTGCACCGGTGTGACTCCACCGCTATTTTTGTCAATGATTTAAAGGTGGAGCCTAAAGAGGATAGTGACGAGGCTATGCGGTCGGTAAACTTCATAACGGATCAGATTTTAGCATTTCCAAAGCATTGCCGGGTGTTATATTGGTTGCTTTGACAATACGGGTGCCGTCGAATGTAAGATCAAGCGTAAGGCTTTTCACCTTGTTGCGCAGTGACGGAACTAACTTCGATAGAGCTTTTACAGTGCGGAATATGGTTTTATTTATAATGTGCGGCGGTTTTACGCCTCTATGTTCCGCAATGGCTAAGGCTAATGCCGAAGCTGTGTGGTCGCGGCAGTCGGTGGCATTGAATGTTCCCGGATGTCCGGCCGAAGCTATCGCCATTTTAGCCAGATCAGCCGCATGGATAAACGACCGACGCCCGGTGCATCCATGAGGCATGAGAAAGCGCCCTTTGGATATGGCTTTATCCATCATGGCCGGATTGCCGTTCATGCCCCGTCCTATCACGCTTACTGCGCGTATTATAGTCAGGCACACGTTGTGAGCACTGCACCAGGATGTAAGGTATTCTTCAGCGGCAAGTTTGGTGCGGCCATATACCGTTTGAGGACGAAGCGGCGCCGATTCATCTATTTTCGATCCTTCCGTCAGTCCGTAAACTTGAACGGAGGATATGAATACAAATGCAGCGGGTGGCATGTCGTGGAGTGCGGTGCAAAGATTTCGCACCATTGCCAACCCTTCCTTCGGGTTGCGTCCCGGTGCTGCGGAATGTATCACACATTCAGGGTGTTCCGCAATGTAGGGTATATCTTTTGAAAGGTCACATATCACATCGTTGGCAGCGTTAAGCCCGAGCGTTATTGCTGACGATCCGGTTGGGACCGCAACATGTATATATGAGCCGATGAATCCATAGGCTCCTGTTATCAGGATTTTTTGGTATGCCGCCATCTAATGCGAAGATAATATGTGTAAGTGCAAAGGTAATAATAAACTTAGGCATATACTTGTTATGTCAGGGGAATTTTTTATTTTTGTGAATTGATAAATGTTTAAAATCCGCTATATGAAAAAGACGATTGTTTACATGTTGGTGTTGGTTGCATTATTGTTGCCGGTTTCGGCTAAAGGAATAGATATGTTCGGTGAAAATATCCCGATGAAATATCTGCCGAAGCAGACTGCCATAGTCAAGAATCCGGCTTCACCCTGCAATACCGGTGAAGAGCCTTTCTCGGTTTTCATAAAGAAGTTCAACGCCGATGCCGCTTTTCGTGCGGAGCGTACTAAAGTACATTGGACGTCAGTTTTTTACGATGACAGTCCAGAACAGGCACAGGAACATCTTAAATCTTTGAGCAAAACTGAAGTATTGACAGATTATTCCGCTCTGCCTGTGGCACCTCAGCCTTTGACTCGAAAACGAGGTGTAACCATGTTCAAGACATATTTCGTTGTGGGTAAGGACCGGGTCGGATTCTATGTTACAAGTGAGGGTAGTGAATTCGGATCGGGCGCAACGCTTGGTTTCATACGTGACGATGGAAAGTGGTATCTCACTTACGTACAGATTTGCGGATGAGGACAGCTGATTCTTCCACGCCGGTTCTTTTAGCTACCTTTACTGACCCTTTTAAGGCCAATGTGGTGAAAGGAATGCTTGAAAGCAATGGTATTCCGGTGGCGCTTGACGGAGAAACGGTGTTGTCAGTTCTTCCTATGCCTTCGGCTTTAGGGCCTGTAAGGATGATGGTGCTTCCTTCTGATTATTCCAAGGCCGTGGCATTGCTGCGGGAGCATGGAGATTGTAATTGATGATGAAATATTGTATAACCCTATAATAAACTGTTGATTATGAAATTTAGAGTTTTATTGGTCCCGGCGGTTATGACTGCTTTATGTCTGACGGCCTGTTCAGCCGGTTGTAATTGTAATGGTAACAGCGGAAGCGGTTGGACTTCAATGAGCTATTCCAATAGCGATGATGCAAACCCTATTATCGCCAGTAATAATATAGTTAGCCGTAACGTGAATGTAAATTCATTCAAAAAGATCCGGAGCAACGGATTTATTGACGTGGAATATATAGCTGATCCTTCTGTTTCGTCGCCGGTGGTAACGGTGCAGGGCCCTGACAATGTAATTGACCGCATAACGGTGAAGACCGATGGATCCGTGCTTAATGTGGGGGTAAAGGAACGCACCTCGATCAAGTTCAAGGGATCTGACGTAGCTGATAAAATGAAGGTGGTGGTAAAGTACAAAGATGTTTCCTCCTTCATCACTTCGGGTTCCGGGGATTTCGATATTTCCGGTAATTTTGCAGGACAAAATAGTCTTGAGATAAAGACTGCCGGCTCGGGGGATGTGGATCTGAAAGGTAATATTACTCTCGGGCAGCTTAAAATCGTTACCGCCGGGTCAGGCGATGTGGAATTTGAGAACGGACTTTTGAAATGCAATAAGTTTATAATCAGTACTGCCGGTTCGGGTGATGTGGAGATAAAGTCCGTTGAGGCGGATGAGATTCAGGCAAGCACCTCAGGCTCAGGCGATATGAAGCTGACCGGTAATACGCGTTTGGTAGCATTGTCTTCTTCCGGCTCTGGCGATATCAATGCCTCGTCACTTACGGCATTGACTGGGTCAGCTTATGCAAGTGGCACGGCTTCCATAAGATGTAATGTAAAAGATCTCTCGTCCAAATCATCCGGCATGGCTTCTATTGACAATCGCCGCTGATATTTCTGATCGTTAAATATTTATTCATTATGACCGGTATTATTGCCGGTCATAATTTTTTTGAATGTAATTTATAAAAGTGGCCCGGAGATCAAACTTCTCCGGGCCGTTGCAAGCTGTAAACAGAAGGTAAAAATCACTTTTGGAAGTGATATGGGGGTAGCTTGCGTGATGAGGATTATTCTTCGGTTTGTTTCTCGGCGTATTCCTTGAGAAGCTTCTCCTGTACATCGCCGGGCACAAGCTCGTAAGCAGCGAACTTCATCGTGAATGATGAGCGGCCGCCTGTTATGGAGCTGAGTGAGGTAGAGTAGGACGACATCTCTTTCAGAGGCACTTTGGCAATGATTTTTTCAAATCCGTTGTCACTCTCCATACCCATTATTATGGCACGGCGTCCCTGAAGGTCACTCATTACGTCGCCCATCACATCGCCGGGTACCATTACCTCAACATCATAGACAGGTTCAAGGATCTTGGGGCCTGAATTGCGGAATGCTTCCGAGAATGCGTTTCGGCCTGCAAGACGGAATGATATTTCGTTGGAGTCAACGGGGTGCATCTTGCCGTCGTAGATACATACCCTGACGTCGCGGGCATAACTTCCGGTGAGAGGTCCTTGCTCCATGCGGTCCATGAGGCCCTTTACTATGGCGGGGATAAAGCGTGCGTCGATGGCACCTCCCACTATA
>OGXX01001245.1_pt1 | contig 26121 bp, 21 predicted proteins | sample 1576301 | NCBI WGS metagenome assembly OGXX01 (sample SAMEA3541469, study PRJEB24748) | human gut metagenome | biome: human gut; feature: human-associated habitat; material: faeces | place: China | collected 2012
TATATTAAATATAATAAAGATAAAGTAAAAGAATTACTTAACTCTAATAATGCTGACACAATTATATATAAAGACTTTGATTCATTTATAACTTTATATGATATAGTTAATATTAAAAATATAAAGTTTGATATACAAATGAGTTTAACTAGAAGAGAATTAGATAAACTTTTAAATATGAATATAAATAGCATAGAATGCTTTTTTATTCCAAGTGATTATGTGCATGAATTAACTATGAAAGGTGTTAAAATTAAATTAGTAAATAATTTAAATTTTTCTTTAGAATTTATAGTTAATAATAACTTTAAAAATTTAAAAAATATTTATTACAGAAAGAAAGTTAGCTTTTATAGTGTTAAAGAAGTTAAAGAAAACCTAGTATCATTTTTAAGTGTCAGTAATTCATTATGTGTAATTGATTTATACTTTTACGATGACAAAATAATTGAAGAAATTGTTAACAATTTAATTAATTACAAATTTTATAATGTAGATATATTAATACATCAAAACGGTTTTAACGAGGAATCTATTAAAAAAGATATAAATCACTTAAAAAGACTAAATAAAACTTATAATAAAGTTAGTGAAGGGGAAATAAAGATTATTTATTCTGAAGAATTTTTCAACAACAAAATTTTTAGAGAACTTACAATTAATGGTTTAAAAATATGTGCAGTTTTTTTAATGTATGCATCTATTGTAATTATAGGTTCAAGTAAATATCACGAATATATAAGTTACTTAAATCAAAGAAAACTAGAAGAAGAGATTAGAAGTAAGATTAGCATAGATGAAATTAATGACGATGATGTAACTGAAATAGTAGAAGTACCTGTAGAAAATGAAGAGCCAGTTAAAGTTTATGTTAACCAGTATGCTAATGTACCTAAAAACTTCAAACAACTTTTAAATATTAATAAAGATGTAAAAGGTTATATAACTATTAATAATACAAAAATAAATTATCCTGTTTTACAATATACTGATAATGAGTATTATTTAAAACATGACATTTACGGAACTTATATGATAACTGGTTGGATATTTATGGATTATAGAAATGATAGTACTAGTCTTAGTAAGAACACAATAATATATGGGCATAATACTAGAAGTGGTTATATGTTTGGAGATTTAAAAAATGCTCTTGATTCTGGATGGTATACAAGTCCTAATAACCAAATCATTACTTTTAATACTTTAAATAAGGAAATGAAGTGGAAAATATTTTCAGTTTATAGAAGTGATGCAGTAACAGACTATTTAAAAATTGATTTTTATAATGATGAACAATTTATGAATTATATTAATACATCTAAATCTAAGAGTATATATGATTTTAAAGTAAATGTAAAGTTTACAGATAAGATATTAACATTATCAACTTGTAGTGGTAACAATAGAAGACTAGTTGTTCAAGCAGTTTTAATTAATGAATAAAAAAATGATAGTTCTTTTTGAACTATCATTTTAACATCCAACCTCCATAAATATCAGCATTTGAACTTGATGGAGCAGGATTTGCTTTTTCCATTTTAATAATCATTGGAATCTTTAAAATTCTTCCGAATGCTACACAAGTACCAGGCTGTAAACTCTTTTGTTTATTTACAATTTCTTCACTCATATTAGGTATCATTCTTTCAATATAATCCAAATCAAGTGGGTGAGTAATCTTAAATATAATAAAGTTATCTAACTGACTTATTACATTTCCATTTAAATCAGTTGGTCTTTGAGTAATTAAATCTAATATAACACCATGTTTTCTTCCTTCTTTAGCAATTCTTTCAAATATATTATACCCGATTAAATCAGCATCAGTGTCCTCTCTAACATATCTATGTGCTTCTTCAAGTAAAATATGAATAGGAATACTTGCACGTGGTTCATTAGTTTTACCAAATAATAAGAACATTCTACTAAATATCTTTGTAACAGTTCTAGCAAATCTATCATCAACATCTTCTAAGTTTATATTTATAATTTGTGCTTTCTTTCCTTCTTTTGTAGTAACTAGATTAGCTACAAAATTTTTAACATTCTTAAATTTTCTACTTGTAAAAAATTCACTATTTGGAGAATTAATTAAATTATGAAGTTTTACTTTTAAACTTATTGCTTCATTATACATTTCATTATTTAATAAATATCTTTCACTAAATAAAGTAAACGATAAGGCTACTTCTAAGTCTTTTAAACCATACGTTACATTATCAGTATTTATATTCCAGTCTTCATTTTCTCTAACAAAACTTCCAATATATTCAGTAATTAATGTCCTTTCTCCAAATCTTCCTTCACTATCAATATCAAAACATTTCCTAAATACTCTAGTATATCCAATTCCAGGTACTACGGTATCAAGACTTAACTCATCCGTATGAGTATTTGATAAAATATCAAAGATTTGGTCTCTAATTTTAGCACTAGTTTGATTAGTATACATGATAGAAGTAATAGCTTTAGCAAGTAAGTGATTCTTATAATCTTTTACTTCTTTAGCATCACTAGCGAATATCTTAGCAAGTTCTATAGTTTGTTCAAGAATTGGTATTTGACCATAACTAGTTGCTTCAAGTAAATTTAATAAATCATCTAAAGTTAGTAAAGATACTGGAATTTGTAATTTTTCTCCATCAATTTTCTTATTAGTAGTTATTAACTTATAATGAAGTTCAGGATTAATACTATTAATATCTTTAAGTGCATTTATATATTCTCCATAAGAATCAAATATAAATAAATTAGCCTTATAAGGTACACTTGGTAAACTCATTAAATTTTGAATTATTCTACATATTCCATAAGTTTTACCAGATCCTGAGTTACCAAAAATAGCAGCATGGTTACTAAATAAATCATTTAAGTCTACTTTAACAGGATAATCTTTATAAAGTGGAGAAACTCCTAAAGTAAGTGCTTTCTCATTTGCGCCTACTATTATTTGAAGTTCATCTTGTGTAATAACTCTAACTTCTGAACTTAAACTAGGTTTTTTAATTAAACCACCTAAAAACGAGTTTTTAGTAAGTTCACCTAAAAAGTTAATTTTAGCCGTATTATCAATAATATCTTCAACTTCTCCTAATATTTTCTTGTCTTTATCAATAAAAACCACATGCAAGTTAAGTATATCTCCTAGATTTTTAGCATCAGTTAACAAATTTACTATTGCATAGTTTTTATTAATTGCTTTAATCGTTCCAAACATAATATCAACCTCTTTATTCTATTAGTATGTTATCATATTTTCATTTTTTTTACAACTAATAATTGATAAATATATATAAATTGTGTTATAATTTTATCAGAATAAAAGGAGTGATTAAATGAAAAAAATATTCTTTTTTATACTTGCATTTTTTTGTTTATTACCTTTAGTTAATGGCGAGTGTTCTTATAGTAGGTTAAAAGAATTAAATACACTTTCATCATACATTGATACAACTTTAGATTATAAAGAAGATGGTACTTTTACATTAACATTAACCAATGTAACAAATGATATGTTTGTAACTTATGGACTTGATGACTATACTCCAGTAGGTGGAATAGTAACAGTGAATGGTTTAACTGAAGGAAAACAGATAAAACTTTATGTAAAAGGATCAAGTAATAGTGAATGCTACCTAAATGATTTAAGAGTTATTTATAAAACAATACCTTATATAAATCCATATTATAATAATAGTAGATGTTTAGGTCATGAAACATTGAGTGTATGCACTAATAAATTTTTAGACTATAAAATTAGTGAAAGTACATTTAACAAATTAATTAAAGGTGATGTAGTAATTAATCCAAATGAGAACAATAACGAAGAAGAAAATATTACATTTTGGACTAAAATATTAGCCTTTATAAAAAAAGCATATATACCTGTAATATTAGTTACTATAAGTTCCTTATCATCGTATTTTATATTTAGTGGAAAATTAAGAAAAATTAAACATGGTTTATAGTGTACATTTTTCTTTTTTTTTGATATAATTAACTTGATAGTAGTGGAGGAGAATTATGAAAAAACTATTTTTATTTGCCATTTCTATGTTTATAAGTATTAATGTTCTTAATGCTGAATGTAGTGATGTTAAGGCTGATATAGAAAACGTAAGTTATCAGTTATTTAATATTTCATCGAACGAAGAAAGTAAAGTAGAAATACTAGTTTATGGTTTAACAGAAGAAATGTATTTACTTGTAAGTGAAGACTATGATGGTGAAAGTGTTACTTACAATTATAGTGATACTGATGAAGGAAAGATTACTATAACTTCAAAATCAATATCCAGTAAAATTAATTATACTTTCAAAGTTTATAGTACAGATAAAACATGTAGTACAAGTGCAATTAAGGCTTTCAATGTAATAACTCCTAGATACAATTTTGTATCAGATATGGAGTACTGCGAGGGAATGATTGGAAAAATCGATATGTGTGATCCTTTCTATGATAGGGGTGACATGACAGAAGCAAAATTAATTAAAGAAATAGAAGCCTCTAGAGTGGAACTAGATAAGTCATTCGGTCAAAAAGTTTGGGATTTCATCAAAAGTTATTGGCTTTATGCTTTTATACCTTTCGTACTAATTGCAGGCATTTATATTGTTAGAATTATTATTTACAAAAGGGGGAACAAAGAATATGTATAAGAAGTTTACTAAAATATTATTACTTATCATTTTACTTAGTCCACTAAGTGTGTATGCTTTAAAAGATAGAGTTACAGTTTCATCAACTGGATGGAATTATGATTATTTTTCAACATACAATTGGAAGGGTACAAGTTCAAAAGAAATGACTAAAAAAGATTGTGAAAAACAAGGTGGAAAAATAGACCCAAATACAGAAGTAGCTGAATGGGTTCAATACCGTGCTACTTGTTCAGCAGAAAAAAAAGGTAAAAAATCTTCAAGTGAAGCATATGGTACAAAAAAAATAAAAGCAGAAGTTACATGTAAACAAAATGTAGTTAAGGCAATGAAAAGTAAAGGTGTAAAGATTACTGTTAAAGATGTAAAAATAAATGGCTCAGGTGTTTACTTAAAACAATATTCAAAAACTAGACCTGGTAAGGATATGGCAAAAAGTGGAAACACTGATAATTATAGATATATGTGTTCTGTTTCAAAAAGTGGAGTAAGTGAAAAAGCTTTACCTCACGAAACACTAAGTGCTAATGGAGAAACTGCATATTGTTTACTTCCTGGTAAACCATTTAAAAGTGGTGGTGACACTTATATTTTAAAGAAGAGTTTTGATATATCAAATTGTAAAAAAACAACAGATGCATTAGAATGTATGCTTGCACAAACATTTATAGATGCTAAAAATGCAGGTGCAAGTGATATGGCTACCTTAATGGCTTTAAGATTTGTTGCTGCTAAAATGGGACACGGTTCTAGCGGATTCTGGGATGGTAAAAACCTTTTCAACAAGGCAAATATTTACGGAATGACACAAAATTATATTGATAGCAAAGGATACACTGGCTCTACTAAGTCACCTAAAAATGGTATTATTTACTCTAAAGGTCATGCAAGTGAACTTAGTCAAGCAATATCCATATATAATGGAGTTAAAAATGGAAAAGACATGTGGACACCTAAAATTGAGTTAAAATCATCAGAACTCAATAATGGAGTACTAACAGTTAAAATAGAAACTAATTTTCCAACCGATACTAATATAGATTATATAAAATTATCAAATGGAATGACAGCCGACACCATAACAAAAGAACCTTGTGGTGATAAACTATGTATAACATTCACTGTTCAAATGAAAAGTGAAGACTGTAAAGGTCCAATGGATATAATAATTGGTTATAATAACAGCAAAGATATGATTAGCAAGGTAGGATATTACGTTTCAGCATCAGACCCTAGTAAATATCAAGATGCATGGATTTTTGAACCTGGTCAAGCAGAAGCAAAACTTAAAGATGCTGACTTATGCGATGCGAAAGTTTGTGAACAAGACCCAGAAACTGGAAAATGTTATGGATTAAATGGTCAAGAAATTGATTGTAGTAAAATGGATGAAGAATGTAATAATCATCCAGGAGATTATTGTCCTAATGATGGAAAACCTATAGATGAAATGCCTAGTGACTGTGAAGAATCTAGTACTGGAAAATATTATGACAAAGTAATGTGCACAGTATTAAACTCTAATCCTACAGTAAAATCTAAATATTATGTTGAATATGGAGACACTTATGGTGGAGGCTACTGTGAGATGTATTGTAGGGAAAGTAATGAATTCACTTTCATGGATGTAGAAACAGTAAAAGCAGGAAGAAGTTTTAAACATCATTTAACTGCTAAAGGAATTGATGGTAGTGACTTCAGTGTAGTTGTTGAATCTAAAAGACAATGTGCATCAGTTATTGACTATGAAAGATGGTTGGGTGATTACAAATCAACAAACGACCAAATATTAGAAATTTGGAATCAATATTCACAGTGGAAAACAAATGCAAATCATGAAATAAATGAACCTATACCATATAGTTGTCCAGGATGTTCTGATACTTGTGGTGGAGGATGTAAAGGCCCTATAGTAAACGGAAAATGTACTAGCTATTATCCTACATATACTGTAAAACACGATGCTGGTCCATCAGGTTTATTAAATCATTATCATACAGTTAATGGAGTAAGCAATAATTATGGATTTACAAATTCAAGAATACTAAATGAGAAAGAATATATTGGTGCAATAGTTAATACTGTACAAAATTCCACTTCATATGATGTAAAAGATTCGCGAACTTATAGCTGTGGATGTGGTGGCTTCACTTGTTATGTTACAACAGTAGAAAGTTCCAAAGTAATTGCAGCAAGACTAAAAAGTCAATACGATAACTTGATTAATAAAAGAAAAAAATTAATTAAATATATTAAAAACTGTAATATACAACAAAATACTGAAACATATAACGAAATTATAAAATATGATGTTGGTAATGAAATAGATATAAATTACTATAATGAAGTATATAACGGAGTACAATATAACAATTTAATTCCACATCCAACAACTATGCTAGAATCAGAAACAATGCTAGAATATGCAGGTTATGGTAACCCATGGATATATGAATCAAATGAATGGAAAGATTACTGTGGAAATTGTGGTGGTTCTTTAGAAGACCTAGGTTCGAGCACTGATAAAGACTTAGTATATTATGAATGCTCAGGTGAAGAAACAAGTGCAAAATGTATTAATAAACCACAAAGAATTCCAACAAATGGTATTGCAAGTGTAAGAGTAAGCAAAACTACAGCACACTACCAAGGAAATGAAATATGTACTCAACTATTTACTGGAACTGTTGCAAATTCTTCAAATGGAGAAGGGTACTGGGTATGTATGGGAGATAAATTATATCCAACATCTCCTAACACATTAACTGGTAAATATCCTTTAGAAATAGATTATAAAAACATAGGTTCTACAGATAGAAGAAAATTAGCTAAATTTAGAGATGGCAGTCTAACATGTGCGTATCAAGTAATAAATGACTTAAATAAGTATGACTGTGATGATAATTTCCATGAATGTTACACATGTGATGACAGTAAAGAAGACTGTGATCCAATTGATGATGACGATCCAAGAACAAAAGGATTTGGAATGTACTTTAGAAGTGTAGATACAACAGATTTATTCCCTAACTCACAATATAGTCCAATAAAACCAGGTGTAGTAAACACAAGAACAAGAACTATTGGTAGAAACTGGGTAAATGCAATAGATGTAATTAATTCTATCCAATCAATAGAAAATATACTTGAAAAAGAACCACAATATGTAATTGAATTAAATGCAAAAGACATAAAAGAAATTAGAGAATACAATAAAGATGTTAACGATTACTTAGATTATAGTTTAGATTGTGAAGATAGTTATAGATGTTATAGTACATTCTTAACTAAATTTAATAACATAGTAAAAACAAACAATATGAGAAATATGCCTAATGGATCAATATATTTCTATCAAAGGTAGGTGAAGTAAATGAAAGAAACTTATTGGACATATTTAATAATTATACTTGGATTACTTGTAATAACTATAATGATTTTAATACAAGATTTAAGCAGTACAAACGAAGAAGATTATTATTTAACTAGAGAAGTTATGGAAGCAGCAATGATAGATAGTATTGATTATGGGCTTTATATGGAAACAGAAGACATTCGTATAATAGAAAGCAAATTTGTAGAGAATTTTACAAGAAGATTTGCTGAAAGTGTAAATGATAGTAAAGATTATACTTTAGAATTTTATGAGATATATGAATATCCTCCAAAAGCAACAGTAATAGTTAAAACTAAGACTAAAAATTATTCGGTTACAACTGATTCAAGTGTAAACTTTGATATAATAAATGCACTTAGTGGAATACTTGAAACAAAATATTAAAAAAATATAACACTTATAATTGATTTTATAAGTGTTTTGTTTTATAATATTTATTAGAATAGGAGGAGTTATGAATAAGATATTGATTTCATTTAAAAGATTTTTTAGTAATAAGAATACAGTTACTATATTTTGTGTGATAGGAGCAGTTTTAGTTTTGTGGTTTGGTTATAATTATAGAATTAAACAAGAAACTAATCCAATAAGTGTACCTTATGCTAAGGTTGAAATACAACCACGTACACAAATAACTGAAGATATGATAGGTTACGTTAAAATACCTAAAAATATGCTTACTAATAATAATGTAATGAATGCAAGTGACATAATTGGAAAATATGCTAATTATAATACTGTTATTCCTAGTGGAAGCTTATTTTACAAGTCAACATTAGTAACATGGGCTGAAATGCCAGACTCTGCATGGGCTGATATACCTGATGGATACACTGTAGTTAGTTTAAGTGTTAATACTGAAACTACATATGGTAACTCAATTTTCCCAGGAAACTATATTGACTTATATTATTCAACATATGATGAAACTGGTAAACTATTACTTGGAAAATTAATTGAAAGTATTGAAGTATTAGCTGTAAAAGATGCTAGTGGTAACCATGTATTTGAAAATAGTGGCCAATTAAAAGCACCAAGTTCATTAATATTTGCTGTACCTGAAAGTATGCATTTACTTCTTAGAAAAGCAAGTTATTTAAGTGGTGAATTAATTCCAGTTCCAAGAAATAAATCATACAGTGAAAACCCAAGTGCAACTATTGTAAGTAGTGAATACATTCGAGACTTTATACTAAGTCAAACTGTAATATTACCTGAACAAATCGATAACAAAGGTGTTGGAACATTAGAATAATAGGTGACTAATATGAACAATACAATATTTGATCAAATTGATTTTGGACCATTAAAAGAGTATTTGGATAATGATGATATAACAGATATATCATATTCTAATGGAGGGCAAATACACTTAAAAACTCTAACACAAGGTGTTATAAGAGTTGAAAAGCCTGGTGTTGATAATGCACTTATGGAAAAACTTGCCTTCCAGTGCTCTAACGTAATGGGAAAAACTTTTAACATGGCTAGTCCATTTTTGGATGCTGAAAGTGCAGAACTACGCTTAAACTTTGTACATGATTCAATTGCTACAAATGGAATAGCGTGTGTTATACGTAAAACACCAGCTAAGATTAGACTTAATAAAGAAAAATTACTTAATGAAAACTACATTAGTTTACCAATGCATGACTTTTTATTTAAGTGTGTTGAAGGACATTGTAACATAATTGTTAGTGGTGAAACTGGTAGTGGTAAAACAGAACTTGTTAAATATTTAGCAAGTCATACAAAGGAAAATGAAAAAATTATAACAATTGAAGATACTTTGGAACTTCATTTAGACAGAATATTTCCTCATAGAGATATAGTTGCAATGAAGACAAATAATATAGCAAGTTATAGTGATGTACTAGTTACTTGTATGAGACAGAACCCTAGATGGATACTTTTATCTGAGGTCCGTAGTGCTGAAGCAGTTACTGCAGTCAGAAACTCAATATCAAGTGGACACAACATACTAAGTACAATTCACTCAGATAAAGCTAGTGGTATTCCAATGCGTTTATATAGCTTACTTGAAACTAATTTAGATGTAGAACAATTCTTAAAAACAATACATAGATATATACATTTAGGTGTTCATGTAAAGGGTTATATGAGTAAAAAGTATGGAAGATTCCAAAGAGAAATAGTTGAAGTTTGTGAATTTTATGTAGATGATGATAACGAAGCAAAATGTAATATTCTTTATTCTAAAGGAATGGATGGAGTAGAAGTATATCATAATCCTACAAATAAACTTTTAGATTACTTAGATGCACAAGGTATTTATTTACCAAAAGAAACTTTTGTAAAAGAAAGTAGTACTTTAAAAGAAGTTAAAAATGATACAGTAGAAGTTATTTAAAATGGAGGTGACTTATGTATATAGAGATAATTATAGTATTTATCATCTTTATGTTTCTAGCCTTATATAGAATAAGTGAAGGTGAGAATATTTATAAATTTGTTTCTAGAAGTGTATTAGATGTATACAATAAATATGCACCTTATTCATTTAAGATGGTAAGAGAAAAGACTAAAGAACTAGGTCAAGAATATACTCCAAGACAATACATTATACAAGTTTGTATATTTGCTGGAGGTGCTGGAATAGTTTCATATTTGTACTTTTATAGTATAATAATATCTATATTCTATGCGATTGTAGCAATTATGTTTATTCCTTACTTAGCATATCTTAGATGCAATAGAGTGTATAGTGAGTTCTTATTTGAACAAGTTCAAGTATATGCTACTAATGTAATTATGGAATTTAATACTACACAATCTTTTGTTAAGTCACTTGAAGGAGTAAGAGATAGTGGAGTTTTAGAAGAACCAATGCTTAGTGATGTTAATGAAATGATTAGAATAGCATACTCTAGTTCTACAATAGATGGTGCTATTGAATACATGAATAGTAAATATGACTACTATATTATTAGAAATATGCATCAACTATTCTTACAAATTACTAATGAAGGTGCTAAAGATTCAGGTGAAGCACTTGAAGGTATGATGATGGATATAGATAGTTTAGTAGAAAATGTATATAGAGATAGAATAGATCGTGCAAACTTTCATAAACATTTTATTACATTTGGTGTAGCTTTATATTTCTTAGTAGCTCTAATTCAAATATTACTTGGTAATGAAACTTATATGGGATTAGTAAGTTTATGGTATGTAAAACTTATGTTACATGCAATAATAATTATAAACACTTATTTCTTAGTTACAGGAGAAAAATATTATAACGAGGATGTGGGTGCCGAATGATGTGGGAGATAATGGTAGTTGGTATACTTATGGTTATCATGTTAGTTGCCAACGGTAAAATTGATGGTAATAAATTTGTAAAAGATAATAGTAGAATATTTCAGTTATTAAGAGAAGATGATTTTAATTTTCTTGTAATGGCTAAATATGGAGATCAAGTAGATGCAGATGTTCTATTTAATAAAAGAGTTAAAGATGGATTATTTACATTAGTATTTGTATTCTTTATAATGTTAATGATGACTAAAACATTATCTTTCTTAAATTTAATCATATGTTTTGCAATAGGATACTTTATATTTAAAAGTGGATATACAAATTTAAAAAACTACTATAAAAAACACTTACATGAAATAGATTTATTACTTCCTTACTATTTAAAGAGTTTGGAAATATTAATTCAACACTACACAGTTCCAGTAGCACTTAGTAAAAGTATCGATAGTGCTCCTAGTATATTTAGGGAAGGATTAAAAGAATTAACTAGTAGTATTAATGCAGGTGACTCAAGTATAGATCCTTATATGGCTTTTGCTATTAAATATCCTGTAAGAGATTCTATGAGAATGATGAGATTACTTTATAGATTAGGACTTGGTGATCAAGAAAGAAAACAAGAACAACTAATTGTTTTCTCTAGAACAATTTCTAACTTACAAGCTAAAAGTAGAGAAACTAAATATAAAGAAAGACTTGAAAAAATGGAAAAGAAGACTATGGTTATGTTGTCAACTACTGGTGTTGGAGTCATGATAGTATTACTTCTTTCAATAATTAGAACATTTCAAGCAATGTAAAAGCACAATTTGTGCTTTTTTTTACATAAAGATTTCAATGAAGTGTAAAAAAAAGAAAATAATATTTAAAATAATTATTTTGTGTTAATATAGGTTAGAGTAATTATAATTTTAGATATTATTTTATTAGTTATAGGTTTTATATTCTTAATTAAAGGCTCAGATATATTTGTGGATGGTGCATCTTCTACTGCTCAAAATTTTAAAGTTCCAAAAATGCTTATTGGACTTACAATAGTAGCTTTTGGCACTAGTGCACCAGAGTTTGCTGTATCTGTGAGTGCACTTGCTAATGGAAATACTGATATGGTTCTTGGTAATGCAATTGGTAGTAATATTTTAAATATACTTTTAATTTTAGGTATTGCAGTAGTTATTAAACCTATAAAAGTAAAAGATGAAACAGTTAAGAAAGAGTTACCTTTAACTCTTTTGATATCAACACTTTTAGTTGTTGTGTTTTTAGACATAAAGTTAGCTAATCAATTAAGTAATCAGATAACTAGATCTGATGGCATTGTTTTATTATTATTTTTTTCAATTTTTATTTACTATCTCATTACACTTGCTTTACAAAAAAGAGATAAAGTAGAGAAACCAAAGTTTAAAATTGGTCAATCTATATTTTTAGTAATAGTTGGATTAATGGCTATTATTGCGGGAAGTAATATGGTTGTTAATAGTGCTTCATCTATAGCTAAATTATTAGGACTTAGTGAAAGAGTTATTTCTCTTAGTATTATTGCATTTGGTACTTCTTTACCTGAATTAGTTACTACTATAGTTTCTTCAAAGAAAGGTGAACAAGATTTACTTGTTGGTAATATTATAGGAAGTAATATTTTTAATATTTGTATTGTTTTAGGTGTTCCTGTTAGTATATATGGGTCTATTACACCAATTAACTTTAATGTTATAGATTTAATAATGTTAATTTTATCAGCACTTATAATTTATATATTTTCTTGTACTAAAAAAACTGTATCTAAAACTGAAGGGGTTATAATGTTATTCTTGTTTATTATTTATTATACATTGGTATTTGTAGTGTAAATTTGTCATTTTTTGATAAAAGTGTTATTAAAATTATTGATTAAACAAAAAAAATCAAGTATAATAATAAATGTAAAATATGATAGAGGAGGATGAAATATGAAAGAAGCAACTGGAGAATTAAATATGACAGTTATCACTGTAGTTGCTATTGCTGCTATTGCTGGATTATTCTATGCATTTGTTTGGCCAATGATACAACAAAGTATTGTACAAAATACATGTAACACTATGGGTTCTAACTGGAAAGCAGAAAAAGCTGAAAATGGTGCTACATCTGATGGATGTACTTCAGCAAAAAGTGATAATGCTGGTGGTACTACTTGGCAATGTTGCCCACCTGGAAAAGGTACAAATCCTGCAAAATAAGAAAGAAGGTTAATGTATGAGAGAAGCATTTGGTGGTTCATGGTTACTTGGATTCGTGGCGCTATTCATAGTGCTTTTTTCTGCATACCTAGCTGTATCTATAAACTATACTAAAGCATTTAAGGCTAAAAATAAAATAATTAATATAATCGAACAAAACGAAGGAATGTCCAAAAGTGTAGGAGATGTTCGTAATAAAACTGATGAAGAACTTAATAAAGGAAAAACTACTGAAGATAAGATATATTACTACTTGAAACAAGCAGGCTTCGTTATTGATAAAGAAACAGTAAGTGGTAGATGCCCAGATGATACAGATGACACTACATTATATGCTGGTGGTTATTGTGTTAAGGGTATTTCTACTAGAGAAGGTAAATACTATAAAGTAACAACATTTGTAAAAATAGAATTGCCTGTTATATGGGTCAATATTACAGTACCTGTAAAAGGTGAAACAAAAGTAATATATCATATTAATGAATAGGAGGACTTATGAACGTTATAATTGCTAATAAATATAAAGAAATGCTTATGAATCTTGATATAGAAGTAATCAAGTCTATTGAAGGTGAGTTTGAAGTAAGTGAAATAGTTGATCAATTTACTAATTTCTATTTTGACAGAATGATTCTTGATATAACAGCTATTAAAAACTATCAAAACTTGGACAATTTACAAAAATTAAGTATTAATTTTGATATGAATAAAGTTATTTTACTTTTAGATAATAGTGAAGAAAGTAATACTAAAAATTATCTTTCTAAATTAATTAGTATGGGTATATATAATTTTACTAGGAATGTAGATGGAATAAAGTATTTACTTGATAATCCTAATAGTTATAGAGATGTAGCACATCTTCATAATGTTGATAATACAGTTGTATATGAAGCAGGTGAAGGTAGTGGTATTACAAGAATTATTGGGGTTAAAGCTTTGACTGAAGGTGCTGGTGCTACTACACTAGTTTATATGTTAAAAAAACATTTAGAAGTTAATTATAGTGTGTGTGCTCTAGAAGTAGATAGAAGAGACTTTAATTACTTTAATGATAACAAAGATATGTATTCAACTAATAATCAAGATTTAGCTAAAGAACTAATGAAAAAAAGAAATTATAATGTTGTATTAGTTGACTTAAATGGATTCGCTGATCCTGATATATGTAATGAGGTTCTATATTTAGTAGAGCCATCTACAATTAAATTAAATAAACTTCTTATGAAAGACAAAAGAGTCTTTGAAAAACATAGTAAAGATAAAATAGTTTTAGTTAAAAGCTTTATATCAAATGGAGAAATGAGCGAATTTGAATATGAAACAAGATGTAAAGTATTTTATAATATGCCTGCATTAGATGAAAGAAAAGAAGTAAATAGGGAAGTAAATACACTTCTTGCAAAACTTGGCTTTGTAAAGCAAAGTACTGGAAAAAACAGTGACGATGGCAAGGGGAAATTATTAGGAATGTTTAAATTTTAGTGTAAAATAATAGATAATATTTGACATTATAAGAGTTTTATATTAAAATTAACTTAGAAAGAGGGAGAAATTATGATGTATATTTTAGGAATGTGTGAAGATTTAAAAGTTGTATGGACTTTATTCGGATACGTTATTTGGGCTATTAAAGTAGTAGTACCTTTATTATTAATCATATCTGGTATGATCACTATGGCTAAAGCAGTAATGGAGAAAAAAGAGGATGATATTAAAAAAGCTCAGAATCTTTTAATAAAAAAAGTTATTGCTGCAGTTATTGTTTATTTAGTTATAACTGTTACTAAAGTTGTAATTGGTTTAGTAGCTACTGGTGACTGGGAAACATGTGTTGAATGTGCTTTTAATCCATTTAGTGGAAATTGCGGATTTGATAAAACTGATATTCCTAGTGGTATGTAATTAAAAAATGAAATTAGCACTTTTATAAGTGCTTTTTTTATGATATAATGTTAAGTAGTGGGAGTGTGTTCTAGATTATGAAAAAAGGATTTATGATTATTTTAACGTTTATACTAAGTTTTATTTGTATGATGGGAGTAGTTAAGGCTAGTACTATTGAAAAAACTTGTACTTATAGACTTTATAGCGAAAATGATAGGAGTTCAGATGCTTATTATGATTTTGATATCATTTATAAATTAGTAGATAATAAGGAGTGGAGTATTTATTTTAATACTAGTGATGGTGCGAATCAAAGTGTTCTTATTTATAATAATGGTACTACTAATGATAGGATTGAAGTAATGCCATACAATGGTATAACTTCAAATATGCGTTATATTTATGCAGACGTAGAAAAACAACAATATAATTTTGGATTTTTCTATGCTGAAAAAAGTGGATTAGTTAGTAAAGATAGTTCTGGAAATTATAAATTTAATTCTTGTTTACCAATTTATTATCGTGAAACACAAGGAATTTCGAGTGATAGTCCTGCTTATTTTAGTGTAACTGTAAATAATATTTTGGATGCATATCATAATCAATATGATGTTGCTAATCCGATTGATAAAAAAACTGGTGAATCTTTGATTAAAGATCCTGATAAAGATTATAAAAAGTGTCATTTACAAATTAAAGAGAGTGACGCTTATTGTGATAGCAGTTTAATTTCGAGTGATAGAATAATTACTTTAGATATAAATACATCTCCAACTGGAGAAGTTAAAATATATTTAAATGATAAAATAATGACAGAAAAAGATGGTGGCTTGCAATTAAAACTGCTTAATGGTACTGGAGTTAATCTTAAGCATTATAATTTTATAATTACTGCTGAAGAACTCACAAATATAAAGAAAATTTACAAATATACAACAAACACTGATTCAAGTACTTGTGCTTCAGTATATTTTTCAATTCAAAAAAGGAATGTTAACGATGTATATATTTCTACAACTAAATCTTCGAATACTTGTAGTAGTGAAGCAAGTGTAAATGTAACACTTAATCCAGATAAGAAAAATGAAAATAGTAATGGAAATGGTGAGATTGATAATTCATTAGGTACTTGTGTACTTTTATTAGGTAGTGCGTCTGAAGATAATACTGTTGCAAATTTTTTGTATAAAATATTTCAAATAATGAAAATAGTATCAATTATTATTGTTATAACTATGTGTATGTTTGATATGGCTAAAAGTGTTACTACTAATAAAGATGATTTAATGCCTACTGTTCAAAAATGTGGGAAAAGGTTAATTCTTCTTTTTGTACTATTATTTTTACCCACAATTATTGATTTGGCTGGAAATATAGTTGGTAAAGAAGATATATTATGTGGAATTAAATAGGAGGAGTTATATTATGATTTTACTTAAATGCTTTAGTATTCTTGGCTTTGCAATACCAATAATTTTCGACATTTTTATTACTATAGATTGGATTATATATAGTATAGCTGCTTATGTATTACAAGCGTTTTTTACTATTGCTAAAATGAATTTTTATTCAAGTTCTTCTGATGCTATTTTTGGAATAATGAATAGGGTGATGTTGCTTAGTGGAATTTATGCATTATTTAGATTAGGCTTTTCACTTATCACTTATATGATGGATCCTGATAAATTGGAACCTTCAAAAGCTGGTGGAAAAATTATAAGAAATGCTGTTATTGCTGTTATTTTTCTTGCTGCAAGTACATTTATTTTTAAGAATCTTAATGAGTTTTCTAATTTATTTGTCAGTAATGGTGTTGTTGAAAAAATTGTCTATGGTCCTAATGGAACTGTAGATAATTATGAAGAAAGTACCGCTGCAAAAGCTTTTGTTAATAAGATATTTGTGGAATTATTTAAAAGTGATAGATTTGATGAAGAAAATGCCAGTAATGTTACAAAAAGAGTTTTGGAATCTGTAGAAAATGGAGAATCAAGTATTACTTCTCTTTCATCTTATGCTTATACTTCCGATTTTCAATACCTTCCGTTTTTAACAGCAATTGTTGGAATAATGTTAATTTTCTATTTTTGTAGTTTTACTATAGAAATAGGGACTAGGATATTTAAACTTTTTATCTTACAAATATTATCTCCTATACCAGCTATTTTATCTATAGATCCTACTCAAAATAAAAAATTAACGGAGTATATTAAAGTTTATATTGGTATTTACATTTCTTTATTTATTAGATTAATAACTGTATACTTAGTATTCGCAATGATACCTTTTATTAGGCAAAGTTTAAGTGATATTTCTACAACTGCTACTCTACAATTGAAAGCAACATTTTTAGTTAGAATACTTCTTTATATTTCTGCTTTTCATGCTGCAAAAGAACTTCCTAAACTTATAGATGATGCATTTGGCACTAAATTAGGATTAGGTGATGCTGGTAAAGGGTTTGGTGTTGTATTAAGAGGTGCTCTTGCTGGAACTGCTGGCTTTGCAGGTGGAATTGTTGGTGGTGCAATGTCTGGTGGCTTAGGTGGTGCTGTCGGTGGTGGACTATCAGGAATGTGGAATGGTGCTACTAAAGGAGCTGCTGCTAAAAACGCAGTTGAATTAGCAGGAATTATGGGAAGTAATGTTAAAGGATCATTTTTAACTGGTGCACATATTGCTGGTGCTGGCGGACTAGGTGCTTTTGCAGTAGGTGGAGTTGAAAATTTCTTTGGAGGTCAAAGAAGAGATAAAGCTACTATTGCTAATTTTGATAAAGATATTGAATCTAAAGAAAAAATGATTCAAAAAACCAAAAATAAACTAGAAAGTTCTAATCATGCAAATGGACTTAGAAGTAATATTGAAAACACATTAGAAAAAGGCTTTGCTGATGAAAAAGGTTCATTAAGTGATTATATGTCAAGAGATGGAGAATTGAGTAAATTACAAGAAGCAGTTAGAATAAATAATGATAACTTATTCTATCAGAAGAATCCTGAATATCGTCAAATTGATATAGATAGAGTAGCTGAAAGAAAAGCTCAGTTAACAGAAAAATACAATTTAGAGAAAGAAGGTTATATTAAAAATAAAATGGATACTTTCTCAGTGGACGGAAGTATTCCTGAAAATAATTTTGATCAATCTCTTAAAGAAATGATTAAAGAGTATAATGATTATGTTGATGAAAATGGATATGATAATAGAAAAATTTCTGGATATGATTCTTATAATGATAGCAAGACTCAATCAGAAAAAGCTGAAAGGGAATATCAAACTGAAATAGCTAAATATGAAAAAGAAAAGGAAGAAATAGAAAATAAAAAGAAAGCATTTGTAGAAAGTGCTAATTATAAACGTAGAAATAAACGTAATGAAGAAAATGGATCAGTTTGGAGAAAATATAGAACTAGTGATTCAAATACAAATGATTCAGGAAATACAGAGTAGAAAGGAGAAAGAATATGAATAATATGTATATTATACCTGCAAATAGTAAAAATGGGAGACTAATATTTAACATATTTAGGGGAATAGACTTAGTTGTGTTCTTAGCTGGTTTAGGTGCATCACTTTTGTTCTTTGTTGCCATTGATTCGACTTCAACTTTAGCACTAATATTAAAACTTGGACCTGTTTGTATATGTTCGTTCTTAGTTGTTCCAGTAGCATATTACCATAATGTGATGTGCTTTATAAAAGAGATGTACTTATTTTTAGTAAATAGAAGGGTTTATTATTGGAAAGGATGGTGTGTGAGAAGTGAGTACAGTGAAAAGTAAGAATACTGAGAGTTGGTTACCTATTAGATCTATACTAAATGGGGCAATTCAGTTAGATGATGGAATGCAAGTAACTGGTGTTAAAGTGCAACCAAAAAATATCTTTATAATGGATTATGATTCTCAAAATAATGTTATATATAACTTAAGAAACTTATATAACACTTTAGATTACGAGTTTTCTATTATTGTTGCTGATAGACCAGTAGACATTAACGTTTACTTAAGTCAATTACAATTACTATATAATAATGTACAAACTCCAGTACTTAAAAAATTAATTATGCAAGATATAAATAAAGCTAACTTATTTATGAGTAAAGAAGTTGGGGTAGCTGATACTGAGTATTATATTTTGTTTAGAGAAAGAAGACCTGAGATAATACAAAAAAGAATACAAAATTTAATAAGTGGTTTAGCAACATGTGGGCTAATGGCTACTCAAACTACTAATGATGATTTGAGAGTCTTACTAGATGGATTTTTAAATGCAGGAAGTAAAACAGAATTTGGGACGGTGATGGGTTCATGAACTTAAAAAGTCAATTAGCGCCTAAAGGGCTAGAATTTAGACCAGGGGATATGGTTATAAGTGGTAAATATTGTTGTTTCTTAACTGTAATAAGTTATCCTAAAATGATAAACGAAGGATATCTTGCAAATCTAACTCAATATTCTGGAATAAAGATAATAATAAAACATATACCAATAGATTTTTCAGTATTAAGTAAAATGCTTAATAAAGAAATTGCTGATATGAAAATGAAGTATCAGAATGAACATGATAGAACAATACAAGAAAGAATTAGACAAGACTATGAAAGTATTGAAAGTTTTATTACAATGCTTACAAGTACACAGGCTAGAATATTTGACTTTCAAATGCATGTTATGGTAATGGCTGATAGTCAAGAAGAGTTAGAAAATAAGAAGATTCAAGTAAAGAATTATTTAGATGCTATGGGAATGAAGGGAATAGTATTAAGATACGAACAAGAGAAAATATTAAAGAGTTGTTTACCAATATTTCCAGACTCAGATATAGAAGAAAGAATTGGAACACCTATTCCAAGCATTACAATGAGTGCAATGTATCCATTTGTATTTGATAGTATCAAGGACCCAGGCTTATCTTGCTTACTTGGTGTAGACTTTTCTGGTGGTATTATATTATTTAATCAATTTTTATATCAAATTAAGAAAGAATTTAATAGAAATAATGCTAATATGATTATTTTAGGTACATCAGGAAGTGGTAAATCTACTGCTGCTAAGATACTTTTAAGAAGTAATATAAGAAATGGACATAAAATAGTTGCAATAGACCCAGAGGGAGAACTAGAAGACATGACTAGACTTTATGGAGGAGACTTCATTAATCTAGGCTTAGGCGGAGAATACGGAATGATAAATCCACTTGAAGTAATAGTTGACTCTGACGCTGAAGAAGGTGGAGGTAACGCTGTTTTAACTAGAACATTGCAGTCACTTAAAGCATTCATGAAGTACTATAGTCCTGATATAGAAGAGGATGTCCTTACTTTATTTAGTGAAGTAGTCCAGGACACTTATAAGAGATATAAGATAGACTATGAGACAGACTTTAGTAAGTTTACTAGTGAAGACTATCCAACATTTGACGATGTGTATGCAACTATTAAAGGAAGACTTTTATCAATGGTAGAAGCTACTCGTGAAAAAGAAGTAATGGAAAAACTTGAGTTAAAAGTTAGACCTTTAACAAAAGAATTAAGATATTATTTTACTGGACACACTACAGTAGAGCCTAATAGTGACTTCATAGTATTCAATATAAGAGAATTAATGAATAGTGATGCTAATATAAGAAATGCTTTATTCTTTAACATATTGAAGCATGCGTGGGGATTATGTCTAGACAAAGACACTAATACAATACTTATGGTAGATGAAGCACACACACTTCTAGCTGATAGAAATACTTTAGGAGCAGAGTTCCTAGCACAAGTACAAAGAAGAAGTAGAAAATATAACACAGGTACAATAATTATTACACAACAACCTACTGACTTTGCAAGTCCTGAAGTAATTGTACATGGTAAAGCAATATTTGATAATGCAAGTTACTATTTAGTAATGGGCTTAAAGAAACAAGCTGTAGAAGATTTAAGTAGATTAATAGACTTGAATGATCAAGAAAAAGAAAGTATAAAGAGATACAATCAAGGAGAAGCACTATTTGTGTGTGGATCACGTAGAATGAGAATTAATGTAATAGCTACTCAAGAAGAGTTAGATTCATTTGGCTCTGGTGGAGGACTATAAGAGAGGTAAATATTTATGACAGAAGGAAAAGAAAATGTAAATATGAAAGATACTGGATTACCTAAAAAAGAAGATTTAAGTACTGGCTCACCTAAAAAAGTGAGCCCTTCTGTCGATACTGAAGAAGCAAGTAAGATTTATTCTAAAATTAATAATACTAAAAAGGGAAATTTAGGTTCTTCAATGGCCAAAATGGGAGGTAATACTCTTAAAAATGCTACTGCTGGTTTGATGGATGAAATGGCTAGTGGTGATGATGAGGAAAGTACATCTTTTAGAAATGCTTCTAATAATGTTAGTGGTGGAGTTGATACTTTTAAAAAGGGTAGAGAATTACTTAAAGGGGAAAAAAATCAAAATGGTTTAGAGAAGAATAATAAGTTAAAAAATAAAAAGAAGAGTAATTCTAAAGATAATGAAAATAAAGTTATAAAAAAAGGAAAAAGTAAAGCGGATAAAGTAAAAAGTACAAAATCACTTAAGAATAAGAAGGGAATAAAAGCATTTTTTTCAGGTAAGGGGAAAGTTTTTAAAATAATAGGCAGTATTTTCGGAAGTACTTTAATTCTTGAATTAATACTTATTATTTTAGTTGCTATTGTATTTGCAATGGTTGTACAAAATTTAATGATTAAGTTTGGTTTAACTGGTAGTGACTCTTATGAAATATTTAGTGAAAAATATGAAGAAACTTTAAGTAGAGAAGAAATCGATGATATATTTGATGAAAGTGTAAGTGATCCTTGTGGACCAGTTAGCTGGTTTAATAAGTTAAAACACTTTGTTGGAATATATGATTTAACTAAAAACCAGGATTTATGTTTATATATTAGAAAAAGTCTTGAGAAAAAAGAATCGTTACCTGGAATTAGTAATTTAGGACCAGGTTACTTCTTTAGCTCATTCTATTATGCATATGATACTCAAAACATTGATAAAGATGGACATATGTTTATAGAAGTAAAACAACCTGATGATAATACAGTACAAGCTACAGACTTAGATGCAGTTGCAACTCTTTTTGAAACAGGTATATATAAAAAAGAAGATATAGATTACTTACTTGATAATTACATATTAGAATATAACTTTAAACAAGAAGATGTTCACTATTACCAATGGATAGTTGATGAAAAAACAGGACTAGGTGCTTGTTACTCATTTAATGATTACGTTTATAACGAAATAAGCGAAACTAAATTTCAAGCATATTTAAGATTTGGAAGTAATGTTGCTAGTTCTTTCCAAAGAGATAGTAATGTAGTAAAGGCATATGGAATGACTAGTAGTGAATGTTTAGAAAAATTAGAGAATGATTTAGGACCCAAACCTAGTCTAGCAATTTATAGTACTAAATTAGATTTAACAACACATGATGAAGAAATACCTACAATTGTTATAAATAATTCATATTACCCAAGATATGATGGAACATATACATATCAAGATGGATTTATTTATAAAACATATCCTAAATATAAAAAAGAATATACAATAGACTCTATTGAAGTACCATTTGATTACAAAGTAAATAGAAATATAGAAGAAATAATGGAATATATTAGATCAAGACAAGACTATACTAATTATGTATTAGGTTATCCAAATACTGTAGTAACAGATTCAAATTCAGGAAGTACTACAAATTGTACATATACAGTAAACGGAACAAACATGAGTGGTATAAAAGTAAAACTAGTACATGCTAAAAACTCAGCAGTTCCAGGAGTAAATACTGGAGATGAAATTGAAGGACAAGAATTAGTTGATTTTGAAAAATATATTTTAGGTGTTGTATATGCAGAAAATGGTTCTGCTCCCGAAGAAGCAATTAAAGCTCAAGCAATCGCGGCCAGAAATTATGTATTAAATCGTGGACATTTAATGGAAGAAAATGGTCAAAAAATACTTAGAATAACAAATTCCACTTATGATCAAACTTATTGTGATCCAGATGCTGGATGTGATAGATGTATCGGAGAAAGAGGTGTTGTAAGTTTATATAAAAGTGGTACTACTCCTAAAGGAAGCACATGTGTAAGTGTAAGTCCTTTACCAAATGATTCATATGTTAGAAAAGCTGTTAAAAGTGTAAGTGGTGTAGTTTTACAAGATAATAATGGAAATACAATAAATACTCCATATACAAGTACCACACAACATGCTTGGAATAAAATGGCAAAAGAAGGAAAGGATTATATAGAGATGCTTCGTCTAACTTATGGAGAAAGTTCTTTATCAAATCCTAGTTGTACTTTTGCAAGTGGAGACTGGGATAACTGGAGACAAGGTGATCCACAATGGGGTAATAAATCAGTAGGAAGTAGTAATATGGCTAGCATAGGATGCTTTATAACTGCACATGCAAAAGCCCTTGCAGCAAGTGGTGCTCAGTTAAAAGTAAATAATTTTAATCCAGGAGTATTTATAGATGTAATAAATGCTAATCATTGTTTAAGCGGTAATAATCTAGATGCAACATGTGCATTAAACGCAGTACTCGCTAATGGTTATAATAGACAAACTGACAGAGTGGGTGTAAGTTTAACTGGAAGTATTGGACAAAAAGCTTTAACTATAAGTAACTATTTAAATCAAGGGTACCAAATAGTCTTAAGAGTAAAAGCAGAGCCTAATCAACACTGGGTATATGTAACAGGAATAAGTGGAAGCACAATTTACATGTCAGATCCAGCAAGTAATGGAAAAACAGTATTACCTACATACAACGATAAAGGTGTTGTATACATGATAGGTTATAAATTTAGATAAGGGGTAAATTTATGGAAAAAAAGAATAATTTTGAAATAATGATTATTGTATTTTTGTTATTATTTTCATTCATAATGTATGGCTTATACTTAGTAATAGAAAAATATTATGAAAAATATACTTATACTTTGATACTTGATCCACTCACTATTTTAGAATGTAAAAAATGGAAATGTATTGATAAAACTAGTAATATAAGTGAATACAATAATAAAGAGTATAATGTAAGTGCTGATGGAAAAGATATTGGTAAGTATACATTATATTATGATAATAATCTAGCCAAATTTTATATATTTGATAACAAAAATAATAGTATAAAATATGAAGATAGTTTATATGGTTATAATGGTTCAAATATTAAATCTTATATGGTAAATAGTACTGATATTGGTCAAGATGAAATGTATGATATATTAGGTAAAAATAAATTATCTGTTAATATAAATGATATAAGTTATAGTAAAAAAATAATAGATGATTTTGATAATGATGGAAAATATGAAGAAATCTATACAATTATGAGTTCTATAGAAAGTAGTAATTATTTTAATTATTTAATATATAATGATGAAGGAAAATACAGTATAATCTTTAAACAAGAAAATACTGACTCATTAAAAGTAGGGTCTGGAATTATTAGTAATGTTATGGATATATTTAATGATGGTAAAAAAGAATTTGTTTATAGATTAATATATTATGACAAATTAGGTGAATGTAATATAGTATACAGACTTAAGGGAAACAAATTTGTAAGTGTTAATGAATGTAACCTTAAAAATAATTAGAAGCATATGCTTCTTTTTTAATTATCACTTGACTTTATTATAAATATTTTGTAAAATTATTTTAGAATAGAGGTGGCTGTGATGAAGAAATCACAAATGGATATATCCTTAATTAGTCAAGTAGTTTTATCAGTACTAGTTATAATTATGGGTATTGTTATAATGATATTTAAGAGTTTTGGTTTATTAGATATGGTACTTTATACAAGTATATTATTCTTTATATTTTCTTTCTTTTCAGTAATATGTTACTTTATTAAAAGAAAAGAAGGAGACTATGAAATACTTCTTTTAGCATTAATAAATATTATAACTGCAACTTTTATGTTTGCACTTAAAAGTTATGATAACGAAGTAGTTTTAGGTACTGGTATGGTTATATTTACTGTTTTAATGCTAGCTAATAGATGTTATAAAGTATTCACATTAAAAAGTGAAAATAGTTATATGTGGACAGTTAAATTTATTTGTACTTTCCTAATTGGATTTTTAGGAATGTTAACATGCATTAATTTATATAAAGCTGTTACTGTTCCTACTTTAATGTTTGGATATTATTTTATTAGTCTAGGTGTAATACTAACTATAGAGAGTGTTTTTGAGTTATGTGTAACACAAGATATGTTTGATAAGTTAGTTAATACTGTAGTAGATAGTGAATATAATAATTTAGAAATGATAGATGCAATTAAAAATGAAGATGAAGTAAAAGAAGTTAGTATTAGCATGGAAAAAATGCCTGGTAAAAAAGTTTCTGTTAAGGTAAATGGGAAAGATGTAGGTAAAGAAGTTAAGAAAGAAATTAAAAAAGTTAAAAAAGAAGTAAAACCTATTGAAAAGAAAATTAAACGTGAACTTAAACCAGTTAAGAAAGAAGTAAAAAAGAAAGTTGCACCTGTTAAAAAAGAAATTGATAAAAAGGTTAAACCAGTAAAAAAAGATATTGAAAAAAATATAGTTAAACCTATTAAGAAGGAAGTTAAAAAAGCAAAAAGAGAAGTAGAAAAAGAAGTAGTAAA
>OGXX01001248.1_pt1 | contig 26044 bp, 42 predicted proteins | sample 1576301 | NCBI WGS metagenome assembly OGXX01 (sample SAMEA3541469, study PRJEB24748) | human gut metagenome | biome: human gut; feature: human-associated habitat; material: faeces | place: China | collected 2012
GACAAATTGGAGCATTGGTGTTACTCTAAGTTTTGCTACAAACATTGATTCGCGCCAGCTCGATTTGTCGGGGTGGTCTGGTTTCTTATTGCCTGTCCACGGTCTTTAGTATACTCCAGACTTGAGTATTTGTCAATAAAGACTTGACTGTTGGATTGCACAAGTATAGAGGGTTATATTTATGCCATTTACTCAAAACTTCAATTACTGCATGGAACAAAAGAAATACACCGCGTACAAGTTTGCAAAAATAATTGGTGCGAGTAATCAGGGCGTTTTGAATTGGCAGTCCGGAGAGTGCACTCCATATCCAAAAACCAAAAAGAAGATCGCCGACCATTTCGGCATCACCCTTGCCGAGCTGGACGGTGACGAGCTTCCCGTCCTGCCGGAAGATGGCGCAAAAAAAGCCCCCGCCACAGAGGGCGAGGGCGAAAAGGACGCGCTTATTAAAGCTGTCAGGGAAATAACCGATAAAGATACGGCGCTGGCTGTTTTCGATGAGCTTAGTAAAAAAATGCGGGAGCTAATGTAATGCCTACTTTCTACCCATCAAATTCGCAAGACCGAATAAAAACCGAAGCAGAGCGGAAAGACCATGAGCGGCAGCAAAAAGAACAAGCAGAAAAAGAACGCCGCGAGAAAATGCGGTTTATTATTACTGCTGTTCTTTCTGGCATTGCGGCGCTCGCTGCTGTTGCAGGAGTGATAATTCAACTTGCTTGAGCGCGATTAGCGTGTCAATCTTGTCAGAGATTTCCTTCAATCCAAATACAACGTCGTTGATCTGGCCTTTCATGATGATGCTGTTCTCTGCCAGTTTGGAAATGTCAAACTCATAGCCCTTCATAGCACACCTCTTTCTTTTAATTTTGAAAATACTTCTGCGCAATCCGCAGGGGTTAACTGGTCTATCATTTCAAGGATTTGTTTGCGCAAGCTCTCAAGGCAATTTTGATCGTTCGTACTGGGTTTATAGCCTTTCCGCATAATCTGTTTTTTTATTGTCCCATCTTTTGCACTATTACACAACATTTTGTGTCCCTCCAAGTAATTATAGTAACGGGCCTATATGTCGATTGTCGCACATAGCGGTGCAAGCATCAATATTTCGAAGTAAAGGCACTGCCGCCCTCTGCAACAAACGGCAGTGCCTTTTTGCAGCCAGCGGGGAGCGGTCGCCGCTGCTTGTTTTGACCATACTCCGCTTTACCTTGGTAATTCAACACCGAAACCTTGCAATAAGACAGCGCTCGACGTGGTTCGACAAGCCCTCATCTTGCGACTTCGCGGCGCGAAAATCGGAAAAATTAAGGTGGCATAAATGAACATCCAAGAAGTGTGTAAATCCCGTAAAGAAGAACTGAAACTAACCTATCAGGACATTTCCGATGCTTCCGGCGTTCCACTGTCCACCGTGCAGAACTTCTTTTCCAAGTTTTCTAAAGCTCCGTCCATCTACACCGTCGCGCCGATCTGCAAAGCGCTTGGAATATCGCTTGATGAAGCGTTCGGAATTTCCGAACACTTGACGCCGACTGAGGAAACTTTGCAAGCACGGAATGATGAGTTGGAACGCCACGTTGATGCAAAGGCCGACACCATAGAGATCATGCGGCGCGGCGTCCGTATCCGAAACGGCGTGATTGCTATAATGTTTGTCATTATCGTTCTACTGGCTGCATGGTGCTTGTAGATTGATTGGAGGGGGACTTGATGAGAGCGGCATTGTATATACGCGTGTCCAGCGAGGAACAAGCGCGGCATGGTCTATCATTACAAGAGCAGCGGGACGCGCTGACAAGATATGCCAAAGCGAATAAAATGACCGTGGTGGGCATATATGAGGATGCAGGCATATCCGCGAGAAAGCCGTATAAAAAGCGCCCGGCGCTTCTGCGACTGCTGGACGATTGCAAGGCGGGAAAAGTAGACACAATCCTATTTATCAAGCTTGACCGTTGGTTCCGAAATGTTGCTGGGTATTACGATGTGCAGACGCAGCTCGACCGGTACGGCGTAACGTGGCAAGCGACGGAAGAGGACTACGAGACGCGCACCGCGTCCGGGCGCTTGAAGGTCAACATCATGCTTTCCGTCGCGCAAGACGAAGCCGACCGCACAAGCGAGCGAATCAAATTTATCAACGACGGCAAACGAGCAAAAGGGCAACCGGCAGGCTCAAAAGCGCCTTTAGGGTATATCATTAAAGACAGGCAATACCAAATTGATAACGACACGGCAGACGCGGCGCGGGATATGTTTGCCGCATATATCCGTCTGAAAAGCGTCCTTGCTGTAAAACGGTATATGCTCGAGACATGGAGCATTGACCGAGCATATAACAAGTATGTCACCTATTTCCACAACCGGCTTTACATTGGCGAGGTGTACGGCATCGAAAACGCTTGCCCCTCGTTGGTGAGCAAGCAAGACTTTGACCTTGTAAATGATATTTCCCGCCAGCGGTCACAGCGCTGTGCCGGAGTTGATGTGGATCGCGTGTATCTGTTCTCGGGGCTTTTGCATTGCAAGGAATGCGGAAGAACAATGCAGTCGGAAACCGCAAAACAGATATATACATATTACCGTTGCCGGACGCGAATGCTTGACAATTCCGCGTGCCAGCACAAAAAGCGGATCCGCGAAGATGCACTGGAAGGCTATTTATTGCATGAGCTTGAAGGAATTGCAGAGCGAAACAATCGCTATTACAAAAAGGCAAAAAAAAAGCCCACGCAAAGCGCGGACGCGATACGCAAAAAAATGGATAAGTTGAAAACGCTTTATCTTAACGACTTGATTGAGCTGGACGAATACAAAAAAGAGTACACCACATTAAAGATATCCCTTGAAACCGTAGAGGAAAAGCCGAAAACAGACCTTGATGCTTTAAGAAACGGATTGGGCGAATATGATACATACTCGCGGGAAGAAAAAAAGGAATTCTGGACGCGCTTCATTCGGAGAATTGACGCAGATGACGACGGCGCGTTTTTTGTAACGCCACGTTAGGCATATTTGACCTTCGTGTTCCAAAAGGTAAATTATACCTAAAAGAATCCCCCGCCTTACGACGGGGGTGTTCTCATTTTTCGAGCTTCCGCATCACACTGTTGTACACGCGCTCATTGACGATCTTGAGGTCGTCCATCAGCTCATCAATGATCTCCCACGCCTTGTCCGGTGGCACATCAGCCACCGCCCGTAGAAAGTCGCTATCGCCATACACTTTGGCAGGGGCGGCAGAGTACATCATCGGTTCTGGCGCGCTCGGTTCGGGCGCGTGCTGATTTTGGAGCGCATACAGCACCGCCAGTTTTTCATAGTTCGACCAGCTCGATTCTTCCGTTTCCAGTCGCGCTATCCAGCGCTTGATCTCGGTTTCGTCTAACACGGGGATGCACCCCCTTTATCCCTCAATCGTGTCCATGCAGCGCTGGATAGCTCTACGGGTGCTTTCGTCGTCGGCGTTGTCCAGCATTTCCTGCAACTGGCGTTTCATATTTTCCATGCTGCCGTCGCGGGAGTAGTGTCCACGGACGTAGTGCGTACCGCGTCTCGCGTTGGACATATCGCGGTCATAAGCGCCGCGCATACCCGACTGCCAATCTCCGTCGCGGGAATAGCGGCGAGAATAGTCTTCATCGCGGGAATAGCCGTCGTCCTCCATCATCTCAATCTTATCGATGTTCTTGATGGTGTCCGTCAGCTTGTGCGCAATTTCGAGGTCGCCCGCGCCAAGCTCGCCCTTACGTGCCAGCTCGTCGAGTTCGTCGCACAGCATATTGCGCAGATCATACATTGCTTTCTTGCTCATGTCCATTCTCCTTTCACGCGATTCTCTCAACCGTCAGGTTCGAGTTAGCGAAGTTGACGGCCTGAGTGCTGGTGTTTTCCATTGCGACCGTCAAGCAGCAGCCTTTCGGAACGCAGACCTGTGCGGAAACATAAATGTTAAAGTAGTTCCCTACCGCCGCGGGCGTGACGGTCGCCGTTGCACTGGTCAGCGGCTCTCCGTTGATGGCAAGCGCCGCCGTGATAGCCTCAACCGTGCCTCCGGTGGGAATAGCGATGTTGCCGCCAAAGGAGACCCTAAACAGGGCGCGGTTTTGATTGGTGAGGCCGCGCAGCGTGACAATGCCCGCGCCCTGGCGATGCACGATACAGGGCTTGCTATTGACCGCCGTTTCGGTCAAGGGAACGTTCTGGCCTGCGGCTACGCTCACAATATTCGCGTTTGTGTACTCTGCCAAAATAATCAGTCCTTTCATATGCCTCGAAATCGAGGCAATTAAAATACAGCGGCGAGGCAATAGCCCCGCCGCGTTGTTGTCAGTATCGGCACGGGGCCGACCATTTTGTTGACGTCAACAAAACATCGTCAACAAAAAGCTATGCTATGCAGTTGTCAGCAGCCGCAACAGGCAAACTGGTTGCAGCAATAGGGGTTCTGCACCGTGTAGGCCGGAATGGGAGAGGGGCGCAGCTGCGAGACCAGATAGCTGTTCTGCGCCGCCTGACTTGCCGCCAGCTTCAAGCCCTGGTTCTCAGCCTGAAGGTCAGAGAGCTTGCTCTGCGTCAGGAAATCGAGGATCGCGCGGCTATTGCTGTTGGCGTTGTCGATGATGTCGCGCGTCGCGTTCTGCACGGTGTTGCGCGTGTCGCACGCCTGCGCCGCCATGTCATAGCGCACCTGCGCGATCGCGGCACGGTTCTCACAGCAGCAATTCGCGGCCTGCATCTGCATGGCGTTGAGCTGCTGCATCAGCGCGGCCTGCTGGTTGCTACGGGACAGCTCGGCCTGTGCAAAGCCGTTTGCCATCGCCATATTGGTGCCGTTGACAAGCTGCGCCTGCTGGTAAAATCCGTCGCAAAGGCCCTGATTTACACTGTCGATCTTGCGCTCGACATTGGCAAAATCAGAGGTCAGCACATAGCCGTCGACCACGCCGCCGGAATTGCCGTTGTTCCCCCAGCCGTTGCCACCCCAGCCAAAGACAGCAAAAATGAGGAAGAGAATAATGAGCCATGCGCCGTCGCCGCCCCAGCCGAAGCCGCCGCTATTGCCGCCGTTTGCAGGAGCGACAGGCATCGTCATCATGGGAGTACCATCGGAAAGAGACATATAAATCTCTCCTTTCTGAAAATTATTTTATTATACAAATCTGCGCAGATATTGTATTTTGCAAATAGTTGTGATACAATTGAAATAAACAAATCCACCATGTGAAGGAGGGGCGTTTGTATGTGGCTACCTATATATGGATATGAGGGGATTTATGAAATAAGCGATTTTGGAGAAGTAAAAAGTCTAAACTACAACCATACCGGAAAAGAAAAGATTTTGGCAAAGAAGCGCCATCGATCAGGATATGACACCGTTATGCTCTGCAAAAACGCAGAAAAGAAAAATAAGTCTATACATATTCTTGTTGCACAAGCGTTTGTAGATAACCCGCAACGAAAACCGCAAGTAAACCACAAAGATGGAAACAAGCACAACAATTGTGCAGAAAATCTTGAATGGGTTACTGCGTCGGAAAACATCAAGCACAGTTTTGATGTTCTCGGGAAACAGCCAATTAACAAGGGTAGACTTGGGAAATCCCATTATGCTGCAAAACCAATATATCAATATTCCTTGGATGGAACTCTCGTTAAGGCATGGGATTGCGTTTCGGACGCTGCACGCGAAATTGGTTGTAAGCCTTGCCAAATCATAAATAATGTAAAAGGCAGAAATAGAACTTGTCATGGCTATATGTGGAGGTACGAAAAGTACAACAGCATAGGCACCGAGCCGGTAACCAGTCGGAAAACGCACAAAAAAACAGGCTTATAGCAATCGACTACCCCAAAAGCTGCTTGAATTGCTTTGCCATCTGCTGCAACTGGTTGAGCTGCTGCTGGTTGAGCTTACCGCTTTGCAAGAGCTTTTCGACCTCCGCTTTGGGGTCACCATGAAAATTTGCCTTGAATTGCTGGAACTGCTGCATCATCTGTATGAAGCCGTTCCCGCCGCCGAGCGCACCGAAAAAAGGATTATTCATCGTCATCTTCCTCCTTGCGCTTCTTTTTGCCCTTTAATTCGCCCACAAGCGCCGCCAGCGCGTCAAACTCCTTACGGGTGACAAATTCCACACCCTTTTCCTGCGGCGCTGTACGGGGCGTTTCTGCGCGTTCCACAAGATCATAAATCTTAAGCGTCGGCTTGCCGCTCGCGTCGGACTGTTTGAGGTACACCGTTGGCGCGGAGCTATCCCAAAGCGCCACGGCAGAGTTAGGCGCGATCAGATAGCCCCTTGCCTCCTGCTCGCCATTGACCCACTGCACGCCGCCCTGCGCGATGGGGTTCTGCTGCACTGGCTGCGACATAGGCTGCTGCATGGGCTGCATCATCTGTTGCTGCCGCATCTGCATCAGATTGTCCGGCATCGGCTGACCGTAATAGGGGTTAAAATAGGGATTGTAAGCCATTTCTTATTCCTCCGTTTCTTTTACCCAGTAATAAAGCGGGATTTCGTTCTCGCTGTTCCAGCTATCGTAAATCACGCCGTCTTGCACGCACACGACATGACCGGAGAGCGCGAGAATATACGTCCCGCGCGGGTGGTCATCGGCAAACCTACCGACCGTGTAGCAGTCGGGGCAGGTGTCCGGTATGATATATCTCCGGTAGCCTAAAGACCGCAGATACGCGCCCCAACAGGCGTTTGCATTTGGCAAGTCGCCGTCTAAGTACCCCTGTATGCACAGCGACCAATACACCTCGCCCCAGTCCTTCCCCGTCGCCTTGCAGATCGCACGCACGGTGCAATCGGACACATTACGCCCAGTGGGATTTGGGTTGAAATAGCTATACATGAAATAGCTCCGCAAAATAGACGTAAGTGCGCAGCTCGTCAGGGTCGGGAAACAGCGTCAAAATGTCCATTGCCATCTGCTCGGTAAATCCCAAAGCTAAAAGTCGGTCGTACATCGCCGCACCTCCTTTGTTGTTTATATGGTACAAAAAAACGGACGCTCAAAAGCGCCCGTAAAGTGTATGAAAAGTGCGTCGAAAACCGTCGAACGATTCTGCTTGCCTTTCCACATGGAACATGATATTTTAATTTTGCAGGTTCTTCCCGGCCTGCTTTTTACACAAAAGAAATTGCCTCACCATTTGGTGGGGCAATTTCTTTTTTCGTGTTGGTCTGATGAAATTTTGTGGTACGCCCGCTGCCGGTATTTTTTCACCGCGTCAACGGACAGGTTGTGCTCCATTGCGACCTGTACGCAGCTTTTCCGCCGCACATCGCGCTCGATGATGCACGCCGCCTCTTCAGGTGGCAATTCGAGGGATAAGATATATTCGACGGCTCGCCGGGGAGCCATCGCGGATAACTCCGCCCGGATACGCTTGTGCTGACTGTTCATGCCCCGTGTGGGACGTTGCAGAGCGCTTGCGCGTGGCTTTCGCCGTCCGTGCTCCTTCCTTATTTTTTTAACCGCTCCAACAAATTACTTCATTACGGCGAGTTTTCTAATGAGGTCATCCCCGTACTTGTACGCCGCGAGGTAGTCGAGCGTCGGATCAAGCAGCCCCGCGCGCTTTTTGAGCACTTCGCGGTAACTCGCCTCGTACTTCGGGCGATATGCGCCCACCACGAGCGAGAGCTTGCGCTTGCGGAGATACACGCCGTCGCCATTGGACTGGCTGCCCGCAGCGCCGCTTGATGTGTTGCCCTCGATGGCCGTCACGTATTGCCCGCTCACGCTCTCGCAGATGCCCGTATGGTCGGTCTTGACCTTCGTGTTGGGAAAGTCGTAGATCAGCACGTCGCCCGGTTGATAGCCCTTTGTGACCCACTGACCGTGCGCTTTCGCGTAGTTCATCAGCTCGCCGCAGCTCGCGGTCTTCCCGCCGCCGTAAAAGAGGGACTTATCCACCTGCTGAAAGCACCACCACACGAACTGCATACACCAGTACACGCCGTCCACGCCGTAGGCCTTGCCATACTTCTGGCGGTTGCCCGGCTGCTCCACCGTGCCGATCTCCTTGCGTGCGATGGCGAGAATGTCAGTTGCCCGCGCCATTGTCTTCACCTCCCACCGCGTCTTGCACCTTCTGGCTCTGCGTGCCGAAGTAAAACGCGATGATGACCGCATAGATGGTCATAAAGTCTTGCGAAATGTTCCCCGTGATCGCCATGTACGCGAATACGCCCGTCAGCACCAGCGTCACGATGCTCTTGACGCTCATCAGGTTTGCGATACGCTTAAGAATTCTTTCGTTCATGTCATTCGTCCTTTCCTTTGTCTAAAACATTGTAGCCGTCCTCGTAGATTACGGTTAGCCCGTAGGCGCAGGCGACTTCGTGTTCGATGCGGCAACCACGGGCTTTCTCCCAGCCGTGGCAGAAATAAGCAGCGTGACACAGGCTCATGTTTTCCAGAGACTTCGCCAAGAAGCACAGAGGGATTTGCACCACCCCGCGTTCGGTCATATTCTCCTTGCTATACCATTCGTCGGTAAAAAGCGTGTTGACAATTCCATAGCCGCGTGCTTCCAGCGCCGCGATAGCTTTCTCGCGTGTAGCAACGATTTCCTCATCGGTTTTCCCTGCCATCGGTTGGCTTAGCATAGCCTTCATTCTTTCGTTCATGTTATTCGTCCTTTCCCTTGATTTTGATACCAGCCAGCAGCGCAAGCTCCGCCGTCCATGCGGCGAACCATGCCACCGTCAGGCTGTCCGGCACGGCCTTGTCAAAGGCCGTCAGGATCAGCGCCGCGACGCAGTACCAGCAGAGATTCACCACCGCCGCGATGAGGTACTTGTCCCGCTTCCGCAGTTTCTTCACGCCACACCTCCCGAGATCAGCCACGCGATGAACGCCCCCGCAAGCACGGCGAGAGCCTTGTCGACCAGCCCGTCCCAGCGCTTTCCCGCCTTGCCCGTGATGGTCTTCACGTCCTCTTTGATCTCTTTGACGTCGCCCTCCACGGTCTCTTGTTTTGTGGCCAAGACCTCGACCGACGTTACCAGCCTGTCGAGCGCCACCTGATGCTCCGTCAGCTCGTTGATCCGGTGCGTGTTGCTCTTGCACCTCGATTCAATCAGCGCGATCGCCGCGTCGTCATAATGTTTTGCGTTATCCATATCCCGCTCCCTTTCTGCGGCGCGTTACACCGCCTTGAAATAATTTCCCACCAGCTCATGCGGCAGATATTGCAGCGTGATCTTGCCGCCTGCCTGCTCGCCCGTGCGCTCGCAGAGGTACACCTTTCCATCCTCGCCGTCGAGGTAGTACTTGCCGTACTCGTACTCCATGCCGCGGCTTGCCGGAATGGGGTCATCCTGCGTGCCCGCGTGCTCGGCGTCGATGACCGCCCAAAGGTTCGGCGTCTTGTCCGGCGTCCAGTCGGCCTGCGAGGTATGCGCCTGACGGCACTTGCACACCTTGCCGCCGTAGCTTCTGCGGTCGCCCTCGGCGTAATCAACGGGATACGCCCATGCCGTGATGAGTTCCGGCACGCTTGCCGCCTCGCCGTCGCTCAGGCTGACTGCTGCCTGCTCGATAATGGGGCGCAGCTCCACCGCGCGGGCATACGTGACCGGCTCACCCGCAAGGGCGGTGACGGTCGCTTTGGCGCTCTCGGTCTCCGTGGGCTTGCCCATCTTAATCGATACCGTGCCGTCGCGGTGGTCGGTGATGGCCCCGCTCAGGCTGTACGCGCTGTTGTCCCACTCGTTGACGACCTCCTCGGTCTGGCCCGTGGGCTGGCCGTCCTCGTCGTATTTGGGTACGGTGTCGCGCTGTACGATGCTCCACGGCGTGTTGTCGGGCAGCAGCGCCGCCGCGTCCGTGGCGGTCATTGTCAGGCGGATGTTCTTCACCTCGCGCTCGTCCCATTCGCGGTCTTTGAGGATGCCCGTGATGGTCGCGGGGTACTCGGTGTTGTTGACTTTAATGTAGGTTGCCATGTAATCACTCCTTTAAGCAATAAGATTGAATTCGTCGTCGACGAGAGCGTCGGGCGGGAGGATGATGCAGGGGCGAAGGCCTAAGTAGTCGAATGCATTATAAAAGGTATTGGTACCATCGGTGGTGACAACCCACACGTGTTGAACATCGTAAGTGTACGGGGAGCGGAGCCACCAGAGGGCGGCCGAGCCGTTCAGGTACGCAATACGCTTAGAATTGCCGCCAGAACTTGCGGTGAAGTAGTCCAGCTTCGCGCCATCGATCGGGAAGTAATAGCTGTCTTTGATCGTCCAGCCGACTTCGTAGCCAGACAGCAGGAACACTTTGCAGGACAGCCCGTTCGCGCCGCTCTGGGTCACACCGTTCTTGACGTGTGGAATCTTGACCTGTTTGATAATCCCTTGAATGTTGGAATCAAACAGCCCGAGGAACGGCCCGTTGAGATATGTGTCGACCTCGCTGGTTTCGTAAGCATTGGCGTTGGAACTGTTATACGTCTTCTTTTCATAGCAATCCTTCATCAGCAGCCAAGTGCCGTTGCAGGATTCGTCATACATCGAACTCGGCAAGCCCTGATGCACCACAAGGAATTCCTTCCGCACCCCGCCGACGTTCGTAAACACGGACTGCCCGACGTCCAGCGCCGACAGCTTCGTTCCCCGCTCGGGGAACGTAATATCCCACCCCGTGCCGTCAATCAGCGTCCTGCCCTTGAGGATGTTGTATACCGTGCCGTTTACCATGCACTTGCCGCCTTTGACGGTGTAGGCCGTGCCGCCCACGAGCGTCTTGTGCGTGCCAGAAATAGACGGCCCGGCCGTAAAGTCCCCTGTCCCCAAAGGAAGGTTCATGGCACCAGCTACATCATCGTACAAGCCGACAGCATTTCCTTGCTTGCATGGAATATAATCCGCAATGAGTACATCGTTCTCGTAAACCTTGAACGAGTAAAGTTTCATCGCTACGCCCTCGGAGAATTTCCCCTTTCGGTTGTTGCCGAATAAGAACATAGGATAGGCGGCGTTCACCTTATTTGCATAAATGTATTGCGAAGATCCATTGTCGACTTTGAACGCTTTGGGTGCGACCTGTACGGTATGCTTTGCGTTTGCGCTGATTGAGATATCTTTTTTGGTGGAATCAAAGACGACGACTGTCATTGCAAACATAAAAGCATTTACTTTATAGCCGCTATCTTGGCCGAAAACAACACCGGAAGAGTTTGAAGAATTAAACTCAATCACAACTTTTGTGTTTTCTGTCGGTGTGATTCCTGTCGAAATGTACTGCGTCCCCGTGCTCTCGATATACTCAAGCTTTGTGTATCCGTTTGGTAATGCCATGTCCCCCTCCTTAGCCGAACAGCCAGTTGATGGCGTAGTTCTCGGTCGGGTCGGTCTCGGCGCTCACAAGCGTCTGCTTGACGATGTTGCCGCTCGCGATGTAGTCGCTGCCCCGCGTCGCTGCCACGATGCCGCCGCTGCCGTTGCCCTTGAGGATGGCGGTGGTACTCGGCACGCTCACGGTCGGCACCGTCACCGCGCCCGTCTTGCCGTTGACGCTCGTCACAGGGTAAGGCGGCGGGTTGCTCTTGCTGTACTGCTTGACGTTGTCCACATTGCCGAGGCCGACCTCGCTCTTGGTGTAGCTCGGCTTGCTCTTGGCTTTGGCCCATTCGGGCACGGTCGGGTCGGTCTCCTTGTAGCTTTGCAAAGCGCTGTCCGCCTTGCCGAGAGACGTCTGCACGTCGGATGCGAGGTCGCTCTTGGCGACTGTGCTCTTAAACGCCAGACTGCCAAGGTCGCTGAACCACTTGGCGATTTTGCCAAACAGCACGCTGAGCTTTTCGCCCGTCGCGATGTTGGCGCGGGTAGTCGCCGCCGTGAATGCTGCCGTGACGTTGCTGCCGTTGCCCGTCTTGTCCAGCTTGTTGGCGAGCGCCGAGTACACGCCGCCCGACTGCACGGGGTTTGTGCTGCCCTGCGTAGGCGTTGCGTCAGTAGTCACCTTGACGTCCTTGATGGCATTGTCAACGTACTCAAAGATGTCCGTGTGCTTGTTGTTAGGGTCATACACAGCCGCCAGCATATCACCCGTACCAGCGCCTGCCTGACCACGGCAATAGCCCGCGTCGTAGCTCGTGCCGTCGGAGAGCGTCACGATGAGGTGATAGTCGCTCTGCCGGATGGTGATGCCCGTGATGGTAGGCGCATCCGCGCCGGGTTTTCCCTGCGGGCCTTGGATGCCCTGTTTACCCTGCGGGCCGGTGTCGCCGGTCGCACCCTTGTCGCCTGTCTCACCCTTGTCACCCTTTTCGAGCACAAGGTTGAGCACCTGATTCGGGGCTTCTCCGGTAATGGTCGCGCTCGCCACCTTGCCGGACGTGACCGAGCCGATGGTCAGCACATTTGCGGGACCGGTCGCACCTGTTGCGCCGGTGTCGCCCTTGCTACCCTGCGGGATGCCAAGCGCCAGCGTACCAGTGGTCTTGTCATAGGTCGCCGTCGCCTGACTTCCGGCGGGCAGCGTCGTCACCGTGACTTTGACCACGCTGAGAGTGACAAAGTCCAGCAGCGTCATGCCGAGCAGCTTCTTGGCTTCACCGTTCTGCTGCAAGACAAACATATCATCGTTGGTGATTTGTGTTGCCTGTGTCAGCTCACTGATCGTCTTGTCCGCCATCGGTTACCTCCTTTCCGCTATTCGCGTCCTGCTCAACCCTTGCGCGCGCGGCCACTTCCTGCGCGAGGATCGCATACGCCCTGCGCAGCTCGTTGCGCACCGTATACATCTTGTCAACCTCTGCCGTGGAGATCGTCACTGTATCCAGCACGTCAAATGCCATGCGCATTGCCTGCATTGCCTGTTCCATGTTTTATCCACCTCGTTTCCAAATACCGTTAGTGCACAGCCATAGGATGCCTTTCACCCATCTGCCGCCTGTGTAAATCCATGGAGCGCCTTTTGCCCATCGGTTGTTTTCGAATAGCCACATACTGCCGGATGTGTCCTGCGTCCAGTACGCGTATAGTGTGTGTGTGGGTCCGGGCGGGTAGTTATGTCCGTATACAGTGATTTTTGCCCCTGCCGGATAGACTTGCCCCGTTGTCCCGTTGAGCGTCCACCCGCCGAAAATGTAACCGGGTCTTGTGGGCGTGGTGTATGGGATGTAAAACTCAACATACGAAGTGGTGCTCTGTTGCGACACGCTCTGCGTCGCAGGAGCGCCGGAACCGCCGTTTGCGTTAAACGCGATTTGCGCATAGTATGTTTGGGTTGGCGGCTGCGGAGCAGTATTTGCTGTTGTAAAATTACCATTTTGCTCAAAACTGTCTCCGCCAAATCCACCCGGGCGCATTACTTGCAGCCATGCGAACCATGAGTAAGACGTTCCAGGGGTTAGGCCAGTGATAACGCCGGAAAATGTGTTGTACCCGCCACTCGTCTGTGGCGACGTGAAATAGTATTCTCCGGCACCTGTTACGGAAACGCGGATGCGCTTCGCGTACGAATAACTACTGTCACCGCCGGAAAACTCTCCGCTGACGGTTGCTTTCGTCCCGTCGTTTGGGTCCGGCGTAATCGTTACCCATAAATTAGCCATATCAATTATTCACCAACTGGATATAGAGCTGCCCATCAACACCCGCGCCGGACGGTGCGCTATAGCCATAACTTGCAGATGCAAGGCATAGCGCCGCCGAGCCAAGCTGCACGCGCCCGGACTGCACCGTGATATTGCCGCCTGTACCGGCCGACAGAAACAGATTGCCCGCCGACTGAATTTGGATGCCGCCCTGACTGGTTAGGATGCCGAGGCCGATGCCCGTGGTCGTGTACGCCAGATTCAGCGCTCCGACAATACTCTCATCGGATGCGAGCAAGCCCACCGTGCCGCCGAGCAGCTTAGTGGCCATTACTGTACCTGTCATGATTTTGCTGCCGTCAATGTATGTCGAGCCGGGATATTCCCATGCAGATACTTTTTGCACAGCGCCATTTGCCGCCGCTTGTGCGTTACCTGCTGCTGTGATGGCTGTGCTTGCGTTGCTATTTGCCGTGTTGATTCTGTTTTGCGCATTTGCATCGAGATCGCCAAAAGTAATGGCCCCGGTCAGATTGAGCTTATCCGCGCTGATGGAATTTGCTGCAATGCTCCCCGTCTCGATGCTGCTGCCCTTGATTTTGGTCGTGCCGTTTGCGTCGGTAATCGTCACGCCGTCCAGCGTGGTCTTCAGCTCGGTATATTTCCCGTCGATGCCCTCCACGCGGAGGTTGATCTCTTCACTCGTCTTGGTGATGAGGGAGCGCGTTTCCGCGATCTTGCGGTTAAACTCCTGCGAGATATAGCCGCCAGATGGGTATTCGTCCTCCATTTCCATTTCGCCAGGGGACGAGATATCGGCATATCCGCGCCCATCATCCGACAGTTTTGACAGCGGGGAGTAAATGCCGCAAACAGTAACGCCATCGCCCAACTCAGCAGCAGGGTCAATGTTCGCCGCGCCCGCTTCGTATGCCTGATACCGATACCCTTTCATCGCCGCGAGTAGTGCGTTTACCATTGCTTGCGTGGCGTGCGGGCAGCTTGCCGTAATCTCCATGCCGGTATCATCTCCGGCGGTCAGGCTTTTTTCATCGTCAAGTAAGAGCGTCACGCGGGAAATGGGCTTATATTTGCCGTTATCAGCAAAGCTTGTCGTATCAAGACCAACGTAATATTTATCAGACAAGGATCCTCACTCCCCCGAATGTAATAGCGTCACCGTGCTCAGTAATCAGGTTGTTCGTCTCGGTAGGTGCAGACAGCAGCGGAATCAGAAGAAGCTTTCCTTCGTCTGTGATGACCCAGTTCCCGCCATGCGCAGCCGCGATATAGCAAAGCTCATTGCGGATGGTATAGTCGTTTGCCGGATAGTCGATGGTGTATGAGCTATTCAGCGTTGTCCTGCTGTCAAGCTCGACCCCCATTAACTGGCAAAAGATGTTTACTGCCGCTGGCATTGTCATGGGAAAATTCAGCGATTGATCTGGCTCCCATACCGTATCGGCCTTGCGCATTGCGTCGTAAGCCTCGATCTCCCAGTAATCGCCATCGCACGAGCGGCGGTTCGTGAAAAATACGCCTTTGGGAATCCATTCCGTCACTAAATCGCCGTTGACGAGCCGGAGATACCGCTTGATCGTTGCCCCGCGCGGAATGCTGTCAGCGAGCACCGATAATTTCAGCGTCGCGCAGCAGGCGTTACCAATGCCAAACTCTTCGAACAACTGCGATTCAACGGAATTTGACACCTCCGCATCCTTGCCGTAAGTAACACCGTCAATGTCAAATTTGTACTCGCGTTCTGTTCCGGGCGTATTTAATAGTTCGCGCCAAAGTGCGCTGGTTGTCTGCCCCATATCACACCTCGATCAAGTTAAACGTCGCGCCGCCCCATACCTCGTTATCGTCTGCCGCTTCTTCGAGCGTGCATTCCATCGACGAGCAATAAAATGTGCTTGTGCGCACACCATGCAAGTCAAGATACTTTACGGTGCAGGTCGTTTTGTTGAGGTCGTCATCGAGCTTTGCCAACATATCGCGCGGGATGGAGCGCGTCGTATAGCTCAGCTTCCGTTTTGTGGCGACCTTGTCGCGCCGCATCTTGCCATCTTTGGTACGGGTGGTCTTGTCGCTGTCGAGATCGTTTCTGCTCCACCCATACCCTTTCGTTGCGATTGCGGACGAATAATCCGTGCCGTTGATAATAAGGACTTCCATGTTACCCCTCCTTAGTACAGCAGCACGGGCTTACCCGCCGCGCGTGTCATGTTGTTGATGTTCTTCACGGTGCTGCGTGCGATCTCCTTACCGTCGAGCTGCAATACCACCGTAGTTGTACCGCCGCCAGATTCGGCCATTGCCTGCTTGAATGCGTCGACCATTGTTGCAAGCGGCGTTTCGATGTTCGTTCCGCTCTTCTGGTCCCCCAGCACGGCAAGAAATTCTTTGTTAGGGGGGATGACTGCACCGCGTGCCAATGCAGGAGTGGAGATACGGCTAATCGAGGGAGCGCGAGAAGGACTACCAAAGCCCCCGCTTCGGGTCCCAAATCCTCCGCTGCGGCCAGAATTCGATCTTGCAATAGAGTTTTGCGCTTCAACAAATTTGTTTCCGAACCAGCTAACGGCATTAGCCACCCACGTTTTTACAGCCTCCCATGCGGATTTTAAGCCGGACAAAAGGCCGTCAATAATCCTTCGACCTAACGCTTTCCAGTAATCAGCAGTAAAAAACTTCGAAACGCTGGTATTCCACCACTGTTTAATGTTCTGCCACATTTCTTTAAGCTTGGTAAGAAGCGCACTCCAATCCAGATCAGATGCAGCGGCAATAGCCGCGCCGCCAGCAATCATCATCCCAATGCCAAGTGGAAGATTTGCGCCGGAGAAACACAGAACCGCACCGATAGCGATAAGCGAGACGCCAATCGAACCCATAAGAGATTTGATTGCAGCTTTTGTCTTTTCGGGGGCTGTGTTCCAGTTCATGGCGACCGACGCCGCAATAGATGCTGCACCCGCAATCATTAACCCAATACCGAGAGGTAAGTTTGCTCCCGAAAAGCAAAGCACTGCGCCGATGGCAAGCAAGGTCATTCCGAGCGCCATCATTAAGGCCGACAATGTATTTTTTGTTTTGTCGTTTACTGCATTCCAGTTCAAGGCGACTGCCGTTCCCAGCATAGCCGCTCCTGCCAGCATAAGCCCAATGCCGAGGGGGATGTTTGCGCCAGATAAACACAAAATTGCACCAATGGCGAGGGCAAAAAGGCCCAGCACCGAAAGCACATTTGTCAGTGCAGCTCTAAGGCGGTCAGACATTGCGTTCCAGTTTTCTTTAATAAGTGCAACAAGCCCAATCGCGCCCGCCGCCATAAGTGCGATGCCGAGGGGGATATTTGCGCCGGAAAAACACAGAATTGCGCCAAGAGCTAAAAGCGCGCCGCTAAGGTATGCCGTAAGCTCGTCGATCTTTGCTTTGTACTCGTCGGTCGTAAACTGTTCAAACACGGGAGAAAGCCGATCTGCAAGCGCAGACGCAGCGCCGCCTCCACTGCTTGATGTGGAAATCGTGTTGATCTCGTCAAAACTAGCAAGATTCCCTTTTGCTTCTTTTGCCGCCGAACCGACGCTACCGATAGCATCTGCTTCTTTATAAAGTCCTTTTGCCGCCGCTTCTGATTTTTTTGCCGTTGTTCCAAAAAGCATCGATACAATGTTTACAATAACGCTGATAACCTTTGTAAGAATGTTCACAAGCGCTGTAAAGGAGGGAACAATTACACTTAATAGCGGTTGTGCCAAAGTGAGCAACGCGCCCTTTAAGCGTCCAATAGCTTCTGCGGCTTCGTCATTTATTTGGATGACTTTCCAGACATAATCACGCACAACAGATAATGCCCTTGTAATAAGAGTAAACACAAACGCCCTGAGAGCGAGCTTCTTTACTCGGTTAACGAAGCGGGACATGTATTCGTCGGCTTTTTTAGTCGCCTCACCCATCCCGAAAACACCGTTTTTTGTGCTGGAGATTTTTTCGGAAAGCTCCCCCGCTTTTGTCTTCATCTTATCGAGATTTGCCGTATCGGACTGAATTGAAGCGTCCATCTTCTCAACTTTAGCTGTAACGGCGTCATACTCTTTTTGCAAAGATTTCACAGTGCTTTCCTGTGCCTTGATGGAATCCGCCGTAAAAAACTCTTTGCCGCTGTGCATTGAATCAAGCGTCGCTTTTGCCGCATCGAGATTTGCCGCGATTTCTGCCGACTGCTTTGCCAGCGGCATTTTGTCTTGCTGTTTCTGGTAAATTTTATCGTTAAGCGTGTCGATTTTTTTAACCAGTTTATTCAGTTCTTTTTGAGCGTCTTTGTCGTCCAGATCCACGCTGAAAACTACCGAACCGTCCGCTGCCATAAAATCACCACCTTGCTTTTAGTTTTTTGCTGTGATATGGTAAAAGAACCGTATTTAATGGGAGGGAAATAGAATGAAAGCATTGAAAAGAACCTTGTTATTCCTTGTTGTCTTCTTTGCATCGTTTCTTTTGATCCTAATTGTAGGAGTTGCTACAACGCCAGAAGGCCAAGAAACTATGCCGGTATGGGTTGGCGTTGCCCTTATAGCAATACCTATCCCATTAGGGATTCTGGCCGTTAATAAAGCCGTACCGCAGACTTATGACGAAAAGATTAAAATCCAAACAGTAAAGTGCAAGCTACAACTTGTCGGTGGGCTTGATCTCGCAGCAGGGTCTATTTGCTCCGCCGTTTGTTCCTCGGAATCTATTTCATTTTCAGCGAGCGGGCAAACATTTACCCTTTCGCCAAGCAAGCTTATCGATGTTTCTGTTATGACGCCGCAGGAAATTCAAACTCAATACGTTTCGAGCATTGGAGGCGCAATTGCGGGAGGAATCTTACTCGGGCCAATCGGCGCAGCTCTCGGCGGGTCAACGCAAAAAAAGAAATCCAAGATTGTCCGACAGTACCTTATTTTCGCGTACCAAAGCGATTCCGATGTGAAATACATCGTATTTGACGTAACCGCTGCTCCGCAAAACGGTAAGAGGATTAGCAAGATTTACGCGCATCTAAAGAAAAACGAGAATAAACAAATAACGCTTTAATCCGAACCGGCTCGCTCGTGGGCCGGTTCTTTTTTGCCTAACCACACACTTAGCGCGTCCGCCTCTTCTTTCGATATTCTTTTCGGAATATCGACAACGTCTTTATTGCGCCGGTAAAACTCCCTGTCCGACTTATCTAACGCACGCCCTTTTGCTTTTAACTCGCGAATGCGAATGACCTGTGCAAATAAACAATCACCGATTTCCATATATGCAGACAAAAATGTAAACCAGTGAACCCCACCAGAGTTTGTATCCGCGTCATATTCGCTTTCTCTAATTTCTCTCCCAAGGACGCGGTTGATAGGAGACACGATGAGTTGAAAATCCTTCTTCCAGTCTACAAGCTCTGGCTCTTTTTTCTTGTCATCGGGCGTTTTCCCGCCGTTGATAAACCAAAACATTTTCCCAATGGCCGCATCATAGTCTGGGATATTATCAAAATCAACGAAGAAGAGTTTAAGGGCGGTATAAGCCCGTTCTTCATCGCTTAGTTCTTCATCGTCCAAAACTTCAAAAATTGTCAAAATAACCCGAAAGTCATATCGAATAGAAAAGTTCTGGTCGTTGATCTCTACGCTTTTAGGAAGTCCGTAGCTCATACCGCCCTCCGTTTAATGCTTTTGGACTTTATCGAGATACTTTTTAATCCTCGGATTCGTGAATTTCTGTTCTCGGGAGAACGTATTGTCGATTTCGTCCATTACAGCAAGCATGAAGTTACACCACACAGGAACTCCCTCTGCCAGCGCATAAACGTTCATTCCGCCAAAAAGATCATCTGCAATATGCGTTCCGAAAACGGAATCGATGATCTCGCGCATTTCCTTGTCGCGCTCACGGGCAAATTCAAAGATGAGCTTTTTGTCTCCCATCTTTTCAATCTGCGTTTTGTACCCTTCCTGCTTTTTGTCGAGGTCTTCAAAGGCAAGGTAGAGCCTTTCGACAAAGTTGCTGTCGGTAGGGTTAAACGACACCTCGCACTTTCCATTTACGGCGTAAGTTACAAGGCCGTCGCCAAAATTAAGTTCCTGCATGATGTTCCTCCTTATTCGCCCGCGGTAAACGTGACCGTATTGCCAGAGATGGCCGCAGTGCCCGTCTTGCGCGTTCCGCCAAGCGTCACGTCAATAGGCATACCGATAAAGCCGCCGCCCTCGCCGCCGAGGGAAGAGGGCTTGACCATGCAGGACGAATAGCGCTCCGCAAAAACTGCCGTATTCGCCGTGCCTGCATAAGCGTGGACAATCAGCACGTCCTGATTGGCGAGCGCTGCCGCGTTCTGTTCCTTGACCGCGAGATTCCACACCTTGACGATGGCGGGGTCGCCCGCATCGAGATTGGACGGGTCAAAGGTCTGCGTGATAATGGGTTTCTTCATGGTCGTGCGCGTCGTGCCGAGAATGTCTTTCGAAGAATCCTCCTGCCAGTCATATTCCATGCTGGAATCCGTGACGCGCGTGCCGAGGGGCGACCATGTGGGCGTGCCAGCTTCGCCCGTATTCAGATACGCGATCAGAAGTTCGCGGTCTACGGTCTGGCCTGCCGTGGTGTTAAAGGTCGTATCAGCCATTTTTAATCACCTCGTAGTTCATTTTCATAAGGATTTGATGATCCTCGTCACCGTTTTCGTACACGGCGAAAAGAGAGGATCGCGTTGTAGGCTCAATGCGAATGACGCGCTTTCCTTCGCCAATAAATGGGTCATTGTTCACGCCTCCGAATAATTCTGCCCAGTCTCCAAGAGCATTGAGCATTTCATCGGCTTTGAGCCGTTTGTCGTTGCTGTTCCCCGGCTTTACACGGTAGATGACCTTAAATTGGTATTCCGCCTGATACCCGCCGAGAATGTATTTTCTGACGATGTACGCCGCCTGAATCGTGGACAGCGCCATTGCCGGAGTATCAGCGGGAAGAAATTCGAATCGAATCAAATCAACCGGCTTATCCGGGAACGTGTTTAACCACGCAAGCAGCTTGCGGGAGACTTGATCTTCCTCCGCCGCCGAAACCGTCTTTTTAACCTGTTCCAAATTTCTTCACCGCCTTATCTGCTACGCGCACCCACTTGTCAAGATTCTGCGCTTTCGATGCTTCGCACCAATGGGCTTGTGCTTGTGGGTGCGCCGTGTGGTTGAACACTAAATTGCGGTCAGTCACGACCTTTGTACCGCCTTTCGGCGCGTATGTGCTGCCGGTATTTGGGTCAACCATGACTTTCCCGTAATACAGGAATCTCGCGTAAGGGCCAGGGTAGATGATGTCGTTACCAACTACCCTTGTGCGCTGCGTTAATGAGCCTGTGAGCATCGGCACAAAAGGCTGAGTGTCTTTCTCCATCTGCTCGGCTAAAACGTGCTCGGCGCGCGTACAGGCCTTTGCAATGGCAGTCCTTACAGCGTCCATTCCATCAGTATGCACGGAAAACTTGATGCCCATTACGCACCTCCGACTTCCCAGTGCTGCATATCGGCGCTACCGTAGTCCATTGCATCAACCTTCGTCACGTTGTAGCAATCGTCATGGCTCAGAACGACAGTCATGTTGTCCGACACGAATTCGCCCTTTACAAAGCATGTCATGCCACCGTTACCCTTGTATGAGAGCGTCCATAGGTTAGCCTTGTCCGCCGCTTTGAAAAACGATTGCGGACCGATGTAGGATTTCGGCTTACCCGTTACCCCGTCCACCGCTTCTACGGAGAACGGGATATACAGATTAACCGCGTCCGCCCCTTCAAGGCCGCTTTCGCGCACGTTCACGCCTTTAGACGCTTGGAGCATCACGCCGCGCAAGATCGTGGTATAGACCTTTTCGACCTCATCAAGAGTTGTCGGGTCGATCTCCTGCACAATGTTGTAGGTCGTTACAGTGTGGGGAGCGTACATCTATACCCACCTCCGCGATACAGTAACCCGGTATGTGCAAGGTATTCCATGCACGTTTCTGCCAGCAGTTTCTTTGCCCCGCCCGTCGCATTGAGGGCAGACAGGGCAGATTCACCGCCTGTTGCAAGCGTTCTGGAGTAACTGCCTACCGTTTCGCTTTTTACTTCCGCATCATTTGCCGCGGCATTGGCAAGATTTTTCATTGCCAGTGCTTGTGCGGCTTCGATGACCGCGTACTTATCCACCAACGCGCAGCAGCACATTTTTACCGCGTCCAGATCAGCGTTATTCGCTGCCTTGTTACGGGTGTAGTAATCGAGGAAGGAGCTGGCGCGGACAGCAAGACGCGGGAAGTCATTTTTGCTCACAGCGCCCATGTAAGTGCCGGAGTAGTATTCAAAGTCTGCGTAAGTCATCAGCGCCCTCCTTCCAAAACTGCGAGAATTTTAGCCTTTTTCATCGAACTGCTGACCCCTTCCACCCCGTTTTCATCGGCATACGCAAGCATTTCAGCTTTTGTCATGTCGGAGAACGCCGGAGTGTCAGGGTCAGGCTCATTCAGCAGTTCAGTTAGCCCCCCACCGCCGGGGTGATGGAGCCGACCACCACGCCGTCGATACGCTCAGCGAAAAGAGCCATGCCGTTGATAACGGTGTCAGATGCGGTCATGTTGGTGTAATCGGGCTCCTCATGGATACCGATATAGCCGGTGGCATCGGTGGTGAAATCGAACACCTCGCCAAGATCAGCGCCGTTCACAGGAATGTAGTACAGGACAATGTTGTCCTTGGCGGTGGCGTAAATCTTGCCCTTGGGAACGCTGGAATTGAGAATCACGGTGCCAAGGCCGAGGAAGTTCTCAACGTAAGTCATGCCGAACGCGGTCTGCAAGGTGATATTTGCGCTTGCGAGGTAGTCAGCAACGTCCAGCGGGTTCAGGAAATACACCGCACCGATTTCGTCATCTTCAAACAACACCTGCAGCTGTCCCCATGCCTGAGCCAATGTCGCCTGGAAGGTCGCGCCGGACGCCGTGCCCGTGCCAGTTGCGAGGAAGTCGAAAAAGTCTTTGCGAATACCCTTCTGGACGTCCTTGAGCATTTCGTCGGTGGTCATTTCTACCGCCTGATCGTAGCCGCGATCGGTGATTGCTTCGGCAGAGGTGGCCTTGCGCCACTTCTTGAGCGTGATCTCCTTGTAGTTCACGGCTTCGGTCTTGTACTTGCTGAGGGGAATGGTCTCACCCTCAGCAACAGCGCCGCTCTCCAGCGTGCCAGTGGCCTTGTAGCTCTTGAGCACAGTGCCCGCCTGCTTGGAAATCTTTCGGGTAACGCCCAGAGCCTCCATCAGTTTCTTGATGGAATAGCCGAACATTTCGGTAAATTCGATTTCGCGCACACGCGCGAGGTCAGCTTTCTTAATGAGCTTAGGATCAGCAGCCATTTTTATTCTTCCTTTCTAAACAAATCCATATTTGCGGCGATTGCAGCGCGCCGCTCCGCTCTGTCAGTGATTCGCATAATCTCGTCCTTTGTCATCGGATTCCCGCCGCCGTTAAATCGCGCGCCAGTGTCGACACGAACGGTCTGCTTGGAAACAAGCCCCTTGTAAGTTCCGTCCACAAGTGCATCAAGGGCCTTTGTGTCCTTGATCTTCTCGCCGTCCAGCTCCAATGCGGCCATTTCCTCGCCGCAGCCGCGCATAGCAAGGTCGAGATTCGCGCCGGTGATGTTTTTGCTTTCAAAGTAAGCACGTACGGCCTTTTCCTTTGCCGCCTTGCTTTCCTTTGCCGTGACGTCGGATTTGTAAGTTTCAAAGGCCGAGTGTTCCTTCTCGTACTTTTCCTTATAGCCGCCGTCACCCGCTGCCTTGAGGTCGTCCAATTCCTTCTGGACGCCGGGCAGTTTCTCCGCGTCCGCCTTGTACTTTGTGAGATCGTCCTTGAGGGGGTCAACCACGCCCAGATGCAGCGCAACCAAGCGATTTTCGATCTCTTCAGTGCAAGCATCGCCGAGAATATTTCTGATTTCTGCTCTGGTAAATTTCGCCATTGTTCGTTCTCCTTTTCTTTGGCCCCAATTCTTCGGGGTCGAACGTTGTATAAAAACCGCTGTACCTCGCGGTGTTTACCTAAAAGAAAAGAGCCAACCACCGAGAAAAACTCGGCAGTTGGCTCCTATTGCCCTTTCCCGCGCCCTATTACGCGGAAGTGTATTTGATTGTTTTCTTGACTTCCAAGACAATATACCCATCGCCTTTTCGTCGTATCTCTGCGTCGTTGCCGCGCTTTAGAATGGCTTGCACGGTTTTGATTGCTTCGTCAAAGATCAATACAGCACCTTCATCCTTTCTGGCTGCTCCGGCAGCCCCGCCGCCGCGCTAAACGCCTTATATTTGGTGCTCAAGCGGTGCAGGCGTGTATTTAATGCCATCGCATCTCCCTTCAATCCTGCGGCCCTATAAGCGGCTTTCTCGCGCTTTAGCTTGCGCACCTCTCGTTCAACGCGCCGTTGCATCTGCGTCGCTTCGTATGCGGTGTAGGCCTTTCCATCAAAGGTGCAGCCAAGCCCATTGTCGATATGCTCAAGCTGTTTGTCGGTATAGGTGCGCTCTGACACACCCTCTACCCACGGGAACCGCCTGTGCCGACAGTTGGCTCCTTCCAGCCCATCGACAGCGCCAAGACCGCAGACCTCGTAGATGTTCGGGTAAATATCGCCCGCGCGGATGCTGTATACTTTGCCTTGCCAATCTTTATGCGATGACCACGGAGACGGCCCCGGCTTATCGCGAGCGCCAGAATGTGCAGAAACCTCAAAATATGGGGTCTCAAGATATTCTGCCGACTGCTCCGTATACTTTGCGCAGATTTGATTTACTCCGGTCATAACCGCGCGGCGCACAGCAACATCAATCTGGTCTCGATGTCCGCTTTCGTAGTCAACGACCTTTAAGCCGCTGTCTGCAAGCTGTTTTACCGCCGTTCTGATTGCCTGATTGTAGTTGATCGCGCCGCTTTGGATTTGCATTGTAGCGTTATCCAGCGCCCATTGGTAAGCTTTGGCAGGGGGAAGCATCGTGCGCCCAGCGTCCACCAGAAAGCCAATAGAGCGCGTAAGGTTGCGCATGGTCTGCTTCGTCTGCTCGTATATTGCCCAGGTGTCCTCAATGCTCACCAGCGTTTCCGGCTGCGTTACATGCGCGAGGTCTATGAGGTCGGTGTAATACTTTTGATTGCGCTCCACCACATCGTCAAGCAGCTTGTTTAACTTCGATTCGCTGATGCCCGTTGTCTTGCGGATTGCCTTTTCAATGTCTTTCTGGACAATCCCGTGTGACCGTAGCGCCCGAATATCCTGTACTGTGACCTCATTGAGCTGGTCTGCCAGCTTCAAGCGGCTGCATATCTCGTCAAGCAGCGTATCTTCAAGAGCGCGGTACAGTTCAGCGAGTTCTTCTGGGAGGGCGTCAAGGATTTCCGGCTGAAACGGATACTTGTTCATTTGCTTTCCTCCGTTTCACAATCTCGTCATAATGCGGCTGCACGCGAATAACATTCCAGTCGCATTCCTCCGGCACTCTGCCGTAGAATATCACCCATTCCGGCGAGAGGCGCTTCATCATTTCTTCGTAGCCGCGCAGAAACAGGCGTTTGCTTTCCTTGTTCTTCTGCGTTCCCACGGAAGATACCGCCACAATGCCGCTTACCGGCTCACCGTCAAAGCACCAATCATAACTGCGCTTGTCGCTCCAACCAATAGTCGGATACACGGTCAACCCGTGCAGCTGCCAATATGCCGCCAGCCAGTGCTTGCGATAGTGGTTGTAGATCTGCATCGCCAGCGGCATATCGGTGTACATCGAAAAGTCCGGCGCACACACCGCCGCAAACTGCGACAGTTTCGGAATGTACTTGTCCGGCGTGTTCCAATACCGAATGAATTGATAATCGTCCACGAAGAAATGCACGACCTTGCTTTGCGTGTCTTTTGCCGCGTAATGGTAATTCACGGGGATAAACTCACCTTGTGGGTATGCCTTGACCGGCTCGATCTGCGGAATATCATACTTGCCCACGCCAGGGAATGTGAACTTGTCGAGATTTTCAAAGTTAATCATGCAGGCCGCCACGTATTGCTACGCTTATTTGCGCGACGATATTTCTTTCCGTCTACCGTAACCTCCAATGCGCCAGACCTTGCCGCAGATACAAAAGCATTTGAAAACGCCTTTTTCTCTGCCGCCTTGCGGTTTGCACTGGACTGGTCGCGTAGTTTACGCATATACCCATCCATTTCGCCACGCGCTCTTGCGGCCCTATCCGCTGCGCTGCCGGTTTTCTGTGCCGTGGTAAGTCTTGCAGGGCCGCTTGAATACGGATTTACTGCACCAGCAGCCGTTTTAAGGGCAGTTGTCGCCAACTCTGCCATCTTTCGGACAGCATCTTTCTTTTCACTGTTGGCTGAAATAGAAAGTGCATTTGCATACATCTGCGTTCTCCACTGGCCATAGG
>OGXX01001252.1_pt1 | contig 25988 bp, 34 predicted proteins | sample 1576301 | NCBI WGS metagenome assembly OGXX01 (sample SAMEA3541469, study PRJEB24748) | human gut metagenome | biome: human gut; feature: human-associated habitat; material: faeces | place: China | collected 2012
TAAGGACGGAGAATCCCGGATCACGAAACCGGATACGGATAACCTGCAAAAACTTCTCAAAGACTGTATGACAGCCTGCAGGTTCTGGAAGGATGATGCACTGGTTGCATCGGAGATTGTGGAAAAGTTCTGGTCACAGATTCCCGGGATATACGTTCGGGTCACAGAATTGGAGTGATGCCGATGGAACTGAAAGTATTGCAATGGTATTGGGGATTTTTCGTTGAAGTCTGGAGATTATTCAAAAAGCACAATAGTGTACGGGAGGATGAAGAGTGGGACAGGCTGATCCGGGAAGCAACGGAACTTAGAGAAAGATATCCGGGTGATTTTTCTAAAAAAATCATCATGGCAGTATTAGATGAACTTGATAGGAGATGTAAGTATGATTGAGGTATTAGACATGCGAAACGCGACAGAGGAAGAAATCAAGAAATACGAGAGGAAGTGCCAGGAGCTGGATCAGCAGACACTGGAACAGAAACAGACATGGAAAGAAGAACATCCGGATCCACAACCACCGGAATGGCAGCAGCGTATGATGGACAACTTCCTGAGAAGACCCAAATGTCATCCGGATTGCTTCGGAGCAGCCAGCAATGTCTGGAATTGATCGGTATTACGGTTAGGGACAGGAAACGGAAGTATTCATGGGGAGGTGATACCGTTGGAAAAGAAAATTGTTGAACAGTATATTGATGCCTGCGAGTTAGTAAGAGAAACAGAGAAAGAGATCACACGGTTGAAAAAGAAGCGAAAAATAATTGTGCAGACGAATGTTTCCGGAAGTAATCCAGAGTTTCCATACAATCCAATGCACTTCAAAAGTATCGGAACATCATTTACATACGAGGAAGACAGTAGATTACGAAGAGAAGAAAAGATCCTGGAAGAACAGAAGAAAGCGGCAGAACGGATAAAATTAGAGGTGGAAATGTGGATGCTGACGATTCCACTTCGGATGCAGCGGATTATCCGGTATCGGATTTTTGAAAAGAACAGCTGGGAAAAAGTGGCAGAAAGACTGGGAAGAAATGCAACTGGGGAAAGCATAAAAAAAGAATATCAGAGATTTTTTGAAAAAAATAAAGTTTGTCCTATTTGTCCTGCTTGTCCCGAACGAAGGTGATAATATGGTAACTGGGTTTACAGGCAAGATACATAATCATTCCTTCGAAAAAAGTTGTTTGCTCATTTTGAGACCGGCGGTCGAAAGGCCGCCACCCCTTTGGAACGTAGTTCAGTGGTAGAACAGCTGGCTTATATCCAGCGTGTCGCAGGTTCAATTCCTGCCGTTCCGATTGCCGATGATGACGGCAACAGCCGCCTACCTGGACAGGCAAAAGTAGTTCAGGAGCCCGCCAGAGCTGATCTGGCGTCCTTCAATACATTTTATCTAAAAATACCTTGCAGATTTTGTGAGGTATTTTTTAATTTGAACTGTGGACTTTACAGAACGTTTGTTCTATAATGATTTTACATCCAATACAGGGAACTGTTGAAAGTTGTCGTATAATGGTATAGAATAAAAAACAGATAATTGTATTGGAGGATATGAAATGGCAAAGAAGAAACAAGGGGTGGATCGTAGTATATATTATTACGATGTGTCAGTTGAAAATATCGATAATAATACAAACACACTGGTGGATGTTGCAAAACCATCGGAAATATTAGTAAACGCCTTCCAAAAGATCAAAAAAACTAATGATAAATTAGGCAAAGCAAAAGCCAAGGATAGACGCGATATTCTTAGAAAAATTGAGTATTCGACAGAGTATGGTGATAAAATATATGTCGATGTTGAATCTATCGATAAAGAAAGTGGAAGAATCAGGTTTAAAATTATACTTTGTAGATTAGATGCATTGCCGTATATTGAACAAGATGGAAAACTAACTAATCTGACAACGGTGGTCAATGGAGAATTCAATATTGCTGAGGTTACACATTGCATATTATTTACTAAAGAAATGGTTATGGGAGCCGAGTTTAATTTCAATGGTGCCAGACCAAGTGCAATCTCTTTCTATTTGCCGACGATTACGGGAATGATGGATAGAATAACCTGCTCAGGAAAAATGCGTAAGGATGTTTTTGAGAGAATTACAGAGGAGGAAGGATTTAGCTTATTTGAGATATGCGTAAACAATACGCCGAAGATGAGAACAGTATTGAGAGATAATATGGGTTTACTTGGTTCGTTTTTTAACACAATAGAGAATGTAGACACATATGAAGTTTCAATTAAGCGTAGAGTTGGCAAGAAAAAAGAAGGATTTTTACCTCCAGTAGCAGTAAGAGAGCTGGGGAATATAGTAGAACAGAACAGGGAAGACATTAAATCATTTAAAGTTAGCCAGGCTGCATATAAAGATGCAATAGACTTGTTAAGTGACAAATTGGTAAAAAAACAGGAGTTTATTCTTACAGAAAATAAAACTATCGATTCGGCTGAAATGTTTGGAGCTATTAATAATTTCTTTGATGCTATAGTGGTAAATTTATAGAGAAATGGACGGTGGGCAGATGAAAGCAGTTCGAAAACATAGGATTCGGAGAGTATTATTAGTTATTATTCCGGTTACAATAAGTGTGATTTTTAGTGCGTTCATTTGCCATTCTTTACAAGAAAAAAAGTTTATTATTGATGTAAACAATCAGTTAGAGGCAGTAAAAACTGTAATTGGAATATGGGGAACTATATTGGGATTTGTTTTTGCGGCAGAATCGATATTGATAGCATTCGAAGGGAGTAAGCTTACAGCTGAAATAAAAGAAACTGGGCATTACAAGACGGTACTGTTCATTTACATGGAAACATGCGTTGTCCTTTTGGTTTGCTTATCTATATTTGTTCCGCTGATTATAGCGAATTATTTTAATATGTTTTGCATGTTTTTGTTTATTGCGGCATGCATTGTAACACTGATCGATATAATACTGTGCATGGTAGTTCTTTCATTGCTGATCAACACAATATACAAATAATGAAAATAAGAATATATAGTTTAAAGGCACCCTCCGGGGTGCTTTTTTCATGCAAAAATATAACCAGATAGGAAGGTGAGGTGAGTGGCCAATGAGAAAAACCTAAAACCGGTACGAAGCAAGAGGGAAGCAAGAGAACGTGGAAAAAAAGGTGGAATTAAATCCGGCGAAACCAGACGTAGAAAAGCGGCTCTTAGAAATACGATGAACAGGCTCTTGACAATGCAGGCAGAAGTCGAGGGATTATCGGATGTATTGCGTGCAGACGGTGGTGAGAGCACCTATGAAGAGATCATAGCCATGGCCATGATCCAGCAGGCGTCTCTTGGCAACGTAAAAGCATACCAGGCGATCATGAAGACGGTTGGCCAGACAGAAAAGTCTGAAGCAGATCTGGAAGAGCAGAAATCGAAAGTTGAACTGAACCGGGCAAGAAAAGAAGACATCACCGGTGAAAACGAGACGGATGAAGCATTAGATCGCCTGGATCAGATCTTGAAAGAGGTGCGGGAGAATGCAGTTAAGCAGGAAACAGAATGAGTATATCGTAAATGCCACGCACCGATGGAATATTAAATCCGGGGCAGTTCGTTCTGGAAAATCCTATGTGGATACTGCCTTTGTTGTTCCTTTCAGAATTCGTGAGAGAAAAGGGAAACCTGGTCTGAATGTCATTCTGGGGGTATCAAAGGAATCTATCGAACGAAACGTTCTACAGCCGATGCGTGAGATCTACACAGAAAAGCTGATCGGGCAGATCAATAACCGAAATGTGGCACATATCTGCGGAGAGGAAACTTACTGTCTGGGAGCTGAAAAGATCAGTCAGGTAGCAAAGATCCAGGGATCCAGCATCAAATACTGTTACGGTGATGAGATTGCCAAATGGAACAAAGAAGTGTTCCAGATGTTGAAATCCCGTCTGGACAAGCCGTACAGCTGCTTTGATGGAGCATGCAACCCGGAACACCCAACGCACTGGCTGAAAGAGTTCCTGGATAACAGAGAACTGGATATTTATCTACAGGAGTACACGATTTTTGATAATCCGTATCTTCCGCCGGAATATGTGGAGCAGCTTTGTAAGGAATATGCCGGTACGATTTATTATGACCGGCTGATCCTTGGGATGTGGAAACGGGCAGAAGGAGCCATCTATAAAAAGTTTGGTGATCATCCGGAAAACTTCTACTGCCAGATCGTGGATGAACAGGATCCGGAGAGTGAAGAAAAGCAGTTCCGGAAAGAAGATATCGTATCTATCGAGATTGGATTGGATTTTGGTGGAAACAAATCCGGCCATTCCTTTGTAGCCAGAGGGTATACGGATGATTACCGGGAAGTGATCTGCCTGATGTCCAAGAGAATTATGGCAAAAGATGAAAACGAAGACATTGACAGCAATATGCTGGATAAGCTGTTTTGCGAATTTGTCCAGGAGGTCATAGAAAAATATGGCATATGCAGCAGGCATGGAGATTACATCGAATACTGCAACGTGGAATCTGTGTACTATGACAACGCGGAAACAGTCCTTGGCAATTCTATCCGGAATGCTGTAGAAAAGAAGTTTCCGTGGATCATCGTCCGACCGGCAAAGAAAAAAGCAATTTTGGACAGGATCCGTTGCACCGTCAAGCTCATGGGAGCCGGACGGTTTTTTATTACCCAAGACTGCAAATCACTGGGAACGGCATTTTCGGAGGCGGTCTGGGATAAAGAGGCAAAGGGAAAAGATGAACGGCTGGATGATGGAAGTACAGATATTGATAGCCTGGACGCTTTCGAATATACGATCGAACGTGATATGAAAATGCTGATACAGGAGGCAGAAGATGTTTGATGGATTAAAAAGACTATGGGGAAGGATAGTGAGCATGTTTAGTTATACGACATTAAAAAATATAATTGGCAGGGATGTGGCACTGTCGCAGACCATGATCGATGCCATCAACGAATGGAAGAGAATGCTGGCAGGAGAAGCGGATTGGTGCGATGATACGGTAGAGTCCATGAAGCTGGAAGAAGGTATCTGCCGGGAATTTGCAGATTGTGTCCTGGTAGAGATGGAAGCACAGATCCTGAATAATGATGAGATGGACAAGGTACTGCAAAAAGCCTTGTCAGATATCAACAAGGAACTGCAGAACGGTCTGGCGCTTGGCTCCATGGTATTGAGACCACTGGGAAAGGACAGGATCGAGTACATCACAGCGGACAAGATGATTCCGATCAGCTTCGATGATGACGGAAAACCGAATGATATTGCATTTCTATCTCTGAAACGTATAGGAGAAAATGACTATTACACGAGGGTAGAACGCCATTATTTTACGAATGGTAATCTGACGATCGAAAACAACTGCTTTCATTCTCAGAGTAAGAACGATATTGGCCAGAGATGCGAACTTACGGAAGTTTCCGAATGGCAGCAGATCCAGCCGGGACCGATCATGTATCCGGGAATGACACAGATGGATTTTGGATATTATCAGAATCCGGTGAAAAATAAGGTGGATGGATCTTCCTGCGGTGTATCTATATTTGAATCCGCCAAGGGAAGAATCCGAAAAGCAGACATCCAGGGAGCACGGCTTGACTGGGAATATGATTCCGGAGAGCGGGCGATCCACGTGGATGAAAAAGCGCTGAAGCACAAAGGCGGCAGGACATATCTTCCAAGACTGAAAAAGCGTCTGTATAAAGGATTAAATCTGGAAGATGGCAAGGATAAAGAGCTGTACAAAGAATATTCACCGGAAATGCGGGACGAAGCCTTCCGGAGAGGTCTGGAAGAGTACAAACGAGAGATTGAATTTATCGTAGGTCTTGCCTATGGAGATCTGTCTGATGCACAGGAGGTAGAAAAGACCGCTACAGAAGTGCTGACTTCCAAGACCAGAAAATACAACCGGGTATCTGCGATCCAGGAAAAACTGCAAACCTGTCTGGAAGATTTTGTTGCAGCACTTGCGTTTTACAGCGGGACATATATGTCACGACCGGAGTTTGTATGCAAATTCAACGATTCCATCCTGACAGATGAAGAGTCCGAACGGCAGCAGGACCGCCAGGATGTGAGCATGGGAGCAATGTCTTTAGTCGAATACCGGATGAAGTGGTATAACGAAGATGAGGAAACTGCAAAGTCAAAGCTTCCGGAGCAGAATACAGTGATGGAGTGATGAAATCGTGGCTAAACAAAAACCAGGCATAGATAAGATATCGCTCAGAATGGAAGCGATCTGGTCGGATGCGGAACTTCGGATTATGCAGGATGTGGTACGAAGAATTAAACAATATAAAAAGATTACATCTACTGCAGATTATCAGATCAACCGGCTGATTGATCTTGGAAAATCTACGGAAGAGATCGAACGTATTTTGAAAGAATCACTGGATGCGACTTATTCGGAGATGTATGAACTGTATGACGAGGTTATCAATTGGCAGTATGTCCGTAACGCAGAAATCTATGAGCAGATTAACGACCGATTCCTTCCGCCGGAAGAAAATAGATGGATGATACAGATTTCGGAAGCTGTTAAAAAACAAACGTCAGATGAACTGAAGAATATAGCGCAGTCTTATGGTTTCAGTGTGATGATGGGAGATAAACGTGTATTTACACCCTTTGCCACATATTATCAGAAATATGTAGATGCTGCCATCATGGATCTGACTTCCGGAGGATTTGATTACAATACGGTGATCCGGAGAGTGGTTACCCAGATGACTAACAGTGGTTTGCGGACAGTTGATTACGCTTCCGGGCATAGTAACAGAACACCCGTGGCAGTTCGCCGGGCAGTGCTTACCGGACTTTCGCAAGTCACAGGAAAGATCAGTGAGAGGAATGCAGCACTTTTGGGAACGGACTACTACGAAGTGGACTGGCATGCAGGCGCGAGACCAACGCACAGGATATGGCAGGGAAAAGTATATACATACCAGGAACTCGAAACAATATGTGGACTTGGAACTGTGACGGGCCTGCACGGAGCGAATTGCTACCATGACTACTATCCGTTCTTCCCTGGAATATCAGAACGGAACTGGTCTGACGACTGGCTCGAAGAACAAAATCAGAAGGAAGCTGAGCTAAAGAGTTGGAACGGGAAAGAATATGATGCTTATGGACGCACTCAGAAACAACGTCAGATGGAAACAGCCATGAGGGCACAGCGAGAAAAGATAAGTTTATTGAAAGAAGCCGGTGCGGATCCGGATGAGATCGTCCTGCACAAAGCAAAATACCAGGCACAGCTGAATGAGTATTCCAGGTTTTGCCAACAGATGAAGCTGCCGGAACAACGCGAACGGATCTATTATGATATGCGTGGCAGGATAGCAACGAACGATAAAGCACAAAATGCCATGTTCCACCCGGAAATGATCAAGAATGCATCAAAAGACGTGGCGCAGTATAAGAGGTACAGAGAAGTTCTTGGAAATTCACTTGGCTCACTTGCGAAGTTTGGACAAGTGAAATATAATGACAGTAGAGCGTGGGAACAGCTTCAAAAGCGAGTTTCGACATATCGCGAAATCAACACAAAGAATTGGTCGGAAGAGTTTAAGACTAAATCAAAGCAAGCGTATGACCGGTTTACAAAAGAAAATATTGTAATGTCTGTGCATGCGCTCAGCCGGCTGCCAAGACTAAACAAGTCTGGATATGTTAATATCGACGAACGAAATGTTATGCAGCTGTTACGTAATCTACCTAATTACAAAGAAAGTGAGACAAGATTGGCTTATTTTTCGGAAAAACTGCAATTATCAATAATAAGAAATGTCAAAACTGGTGATGTAGTAACAATTGTTCGGGCAAAAACACCAAAAGGAGATTGGGTAAATGTTTAAAAAATATATGGACTATATTAAAAATTTTCTCGAAAACACGCCGAAAGATATATATGAATTCTCAATAATTCTTGAAGATGCATTAGTTGACGATTATGATGTAATGTACGAAGAACAGCCACGAGCAACTGAAATACTGGCTGGTGAAACGCCGTACATATGTGCTACAGCTGAGCCGGGGATGAAGCCGGAGGAAATCGAAGAATTTAAAAGGAAATTACGAATCGAATATGAAAAAGCATTGAAAGCAGTTAAATAATGCCATCAGCCAGAAACGGTTGGTGGTATTTTTATACCCATTTTTAGGAAAGAGAGGATTAAAAAATGAAAAGAGCAATGTTAAGTCAGCCAATGGCTGGAAAGACAGATGAAGAAATCGTAGCAACAAGAGAGAAAGCAATCGAAGTTCTTAAGGAAAAAGGATATGAGATTGTGAATACTCTTTTTACAAATGAATGGTACAGCACTGAATTCATGAAAGAACGTGGAGTAGTACAGATTCCATTATGTTTCCTCGCAAAGTCTCTTGAAAACATGTCTCTGTGCCATGCAGCATATTTCTGCAAAGGATGGGAAAATGCCAGAGGATGCAGAATCGAACACGATGCAGCAGTGGCATATGGCCTGGATATCATCTATGAATAAAAATTGCACCGGTACAAGGAGGTGAAAACATGCTGATTGAGAAAATCTATCGCTGGATCCGGAGAAAGTTCTGCAAGCACAGATTCCAGAAACATTATGATGTTGCGAACAGAAAATATATTTGCAGATGTGCAAAATGCGGAGAAACAAAACAGTACGACAGAACATAAACACGTAGCGATACGTGTTATTTTTATGCCCTGTCATATGGCTATAAACTGGACAATTACCCAGCCAGAGGTTCATCTGGCTATATCCCATACCGCTGAAAGAGCGGTCAATAAAAGATTTCAGGAGGAAAAAAGCAATGAAAAACATTCATGAGATTCTGAAGGAGTTTGGACTGGAAGTCCCAGCAGACAAGAGAGCAGATTTTGACAAAGCATGGAAAGAAAATTATCGTACAAAAAGTGAGTACGACAATGCCGTTACACAGAGAGATAACTATAAGACCTCTCTGGATGATGTAAATACCAGGCTCAAAGAGTTTGAAGGTGTAGATGTCAAAGATTTGCAGGGACAGATCACAAAACTGCAGGGAGATCTGCAGGCGAAAGATGCGGAGTATGCTGCAAAAGAAGCAGATCGCCAGTTCCACGAAACTGTGAAAGATGCGATCCGGGCAGCAGGAGGCAGAAATGAGAAAGCTGTCATGGCGATGCTGGACATGGACACTCTGAAAGAATCGAAGAACCAGTCCGAGGATATCAAGAAAGCTTTGGAAGAAATGAAAAAGTCAGACGGGTATCTGTTCGGAGCAAAGGAACCCATCAACAATCCGGTAGGTGGCACTGGTGGCGAAGGCGGAGCAGATATCGGAGGTGATGATCTGGCTTCCATTCGTTCTGCCATGGGACTGCCGGAAGCAAAGTAAGAAAGAGGTAGAAAAATATGCCAAATACAATAGCACTGAGAAAACAGTATTCCACACTTCTGGATGAAGTGTACAAATTAGCATCCCTGACATCCATGCTGGACGGACCGAACGAACTGGTACAGCAGGGAGCAAATGCAAATGAGATCCTGATTCCGAAAATGTCTATGCAGGGTCTGGCAGATTACAGCAAAACAACCGGATATGTTGCCGGTGATGTAACTCTGGAATATGAAACCAAGAAATGTACCTACGACAGAGGTCGTATGTTTACAGTAGATGCAATGGATAACATTGAATCTGCAGGCATTGCTTTTGGTAGACTGTCTAGTGAGTTCATGAGAACCCAGGTTATCCCGGAACTGGACGCATGGAGACTTGCATCTTATGCACAGTTAACCGGAGTCACAACGGTAGGAGCGGATCTGGCAGATGGAAAAGCGGCACTGGCAGCAATTCGAGCAGCAAGATCTGCGATCGAGAATTCAGAAGCAAATCTGGGTACCTGCTATCTGTTCATCAATCCGGTACTGGCTGGAATGATCGATGACCTGGATACAACAGCTTCCAAGAAAGCTATGGAAGGTTTCGCAGGAGTTTCGAAAATTCCGGAAGGAAGATTTTTCAACAAAATCAAACTGAATGCAAATGGAGCCGGCGGTTTTGCAAAAGATACTACTGGTAAAGCTATGAACTTTATCATCGTTGATAAACAGGCAGCTATCCAGTATCAGAAACATACGGTTTCCAAAATTATCACACCGGATCAGAACCAGGATGCAGATGCATGGAAATTCGGTTACAGAACGGTTGGTATCGCAGAATGCAAAGATAACAAAAAGGATGGAATCTATGTGCATACCGTGAAAGGCGCATAATACGGAGGACTCTGCATGAAAGTAACGTATGAGTACTACCAGGAAAGCTACGGCGGTTCCCTGATCACAGAGAACCGCTGGAAATTACTGGAAACAAAAATGAGAGCCAGACTGAACCGATATACTTTTAATCGTCTGCAGAAAAACCAGTGGCTCACACAGGCTAAGACAGCGTTGTGTGAAATGTGCGAATGTGCGTATAAATACGATAAGCGCGATGGAAAAACTGCGGAAAATAATGATGGAAGCTCGGTATCTTACGATACCAGCAGGACGTTGAATACGATGTTGTATAAGATCGCAGAAGTATATCTGGGTAACACAGGTCTGATGAGTTTGGTGGTGGATGATGCTGACAAATGCGACGATTACGATTTATAACCGATTTCCAGGAACCAAGAACACTTACGATACCTGGAAACGAACAGTACTGCGTGATGTGCATGTGTATGTAAATCATAAAGCATCTGTTGGGGATTCCGGTCTGAACAGTGCGGAAGTGTATAAAATCCGCATTCCGGAAGAGACAGAAAATGCAGAGCAGTATCTGAAACCGGAAGAATATCAGAAGGCAAGCAATCCGGCTGGGTACTGGACTATTCAGGTCGATGATCAGATCGTGCTTGGAGAGTGTGACTTGGAAATCGAGAAACCGGCAGATTTAAGAACCGTATACCAGCGACACTGCAAAGTGCTGTCTTGGTCGGATAACCGGTTCGGCGGACTGCCGCACTGGAGGATTGAAGGTGTGTAAAAGTGGCACAAAAGAAACAATTTCAGATCACTACTCCCAGGGGGAGCGTATACACTTCAACAAATGCAAACGGAACCGTAACCGCTAAACTCGAATGGGCATCCGGATTTGCGAAAAAGAAAGCAGAAGGATTTTCAAAAGCGCAGCAGTTCGTAGATTCGGAGTGTCTGCGTTACATGAACCCACTCACGCCAAGACGGACCGGCACAATGATTAAGTCAGCAACGCTTGGTACGGTCATTGGCTCTGGATCTATCGAGTATCTGACGCCTTATGCCCGCAGGCAGTACTATGAGCATAAGACCAAAGCAAAATGGTTTGAGACGATGAAAGCAAGCCACAAGGACGATATTCAGAAAGGAGCGGAACAGATTGCAGGAAAGTAAAATACCGATTATTCAGAGTATCCGGGATTATGTGATGGCATATCCGGATATCGATGATCGGAAGATTAATATCGATTATCTGGGTGATGGAATGGAATATTCCATTGACCCGATCGGGACAGATCCTGTCTACAAAAGATATGTAGATGGGAGCTGCCTGAAACAGTTCCAGTTTGCATTCACCAGTAAAGAGGCTTACGACGGCGATGCCAGAACCGGTATTGCCAACAGTGGCTTTTATCAGAATTTTGAGGAGTGGACGGAAAATAATAATAGGAACGATATTTTACCAGAGCTGGACGGGCACGAAGCGATTCGGGTGGAAGTGCTGCAGTCTGGCTATTTATTTAGTACGGAAGCGGATCTTGGACGATATCAGATGATCTGCAGATTGATCTACAGATAATATGGAGGCACGAAAATGTCAGAAACAAAAAAGAAATTAGTCGGCAGACATAAGCGTGTAGCATTTATGGATGCGACCGGAGACGGAAAAACATATACGAGGATGACTGGTTTTACATCTATGTCAGAAAGTAAAAATGCGAGTGAATACAGCAGGCATTACGTAGACGAGGAAAGTGAGCGTACCGATGTGGTCGGATATGCAGCTTCTAACGATTATGAATTCGACCGATACACGAATGACCCTGTACAGCAGAAGATCGCAGAGATCACAGATGAGGAGCTGCTGGGATCTGATGCGCAGGTATCTATCGTTGTTGTAGATCTCTTTGACACAAAATCAGACAGCCCAAATACATGCGTGGCAAGAAAACGCGAATGGAGCGTTGTTCCGGAGAGTACAGGCGATGGAACAGATGCCTTAATTTACAAAGGCAGTCTGAAAGCGAACGGCGAAAAGATCAAAGGAACAGCTACGACAACAGACAACTGGCAGACCTGCACATTTGCTGCAGAGTAACGAATAAGGAGTGAGCCAATGAGCCTTTTTACATTTGGAGATCTCGAAGTGGAGATCGATTTTACAGACGTTGATTTTTTGGAAAATTTGGAAGAAGCAAAGCGGTTGATGCAGGAGGAAGCAAAACAGGTGCCGAAAACTGGGAAGACTGCGGATATTATCCGCGCGCAGTGTCAGTGCTATTTTAACTTCTTCGACCGTGCGATCGGAGAAGGGGCGCACGTAGCTATGTTTTCTGGAAAGACCAGCCTTAACTTGTGTCTCAATGCTACAGATGCACTGCTTGCATTCGAGAATGATGAAGCCGTAAAAATGAATGAACGATACAGCAAGTATACCGTTCGCCAGCACGGAAACCGCGAACAGAAAAGAAACTATAACAAGCAGCAAAAGAAGAGTCAAAACCGTAATTTCAGCGTAGTACGCAACAGGTAGCATACTATGAATATTCTGATTGATAAATTTCCAGAAACGGTAAAGGTAAATGAAAAAGAGTATCCAGTAGAGACGGACTTTCGGGAATGGATCCGGTTTGTAAAATTAGTGGAAGATGAGGATGTGCCCTGGCGGATTAAATGCCGTCTGCTGATGCAATGGTATACGGATGATATCCCGGACGACTTAGAGAGTTCTATAAATGCGCTGGGAGATTTTCTTGCAATGAAACAGGAAGAAAACGAACAGGAGGATGAAATTTCTGCAAAGTCTCCAAAACAGGTTTATTCTTTTGATGAGGATATGACTTGGATTTACAGTGCATTCCGGGAAGTATATGGAATTAACCTGCAAGCGGTTCCATACATGCACTGGTGGGAATTCCAGACATTGTTCATCGGACTTCCGGACAACACAGAGATTAAGCAGCGCATCTTGTACCGAAACACAGATCTTAATGCAATTCCGGACAAGAATGAAAGAAAGCGGATCAAGAAAATCCAGGATGCAGTTGCGTTGAAAAAGAAACGTAGGAAGATGACGGATTACGAGATAGGAGACATGTTTGCGTGATAAGAAATGTGATCAGCATCCCGACAGAGCGCAAATGGTACAAATGTCCGTATTGTGGCAAGAAGTTATTGATATATGACGATACGGCTAAGTGTGACGGAGTATATCTGAATTGTCGGGAGTGCAAAAGAGAGATAAAGATTAAAATTTAAGCACATGTGAGCCGTTGAGCCGTGCTATCAGAAAGGATGATAGTATGGCAGACGGCTATTTGAATTTTGATACCAAGATTAATGAAAAAGGATTTAATGAAGGTATCAGTAAACTAGGAAGCCTTGGTAAGACTGGGCTAAAAATCGCGAGTGGCGCGATTACTGCACTCGGTACAGCTGCTGGGGCTGGCGTAACGGCGGCTGTGAAAGTTGGTATGGCGTTCGAATCAGAGATGTCAAAAGTATCTGCAATATCTGGCGCGACAGGCGATGATTTACAGGCATTAACCGATAAAGCAAAAGAGATGGGCGCAAAGACAAAGTTCTCAGCCACAGAGTCAGCTCAGGCTATGGAATATATGGCTATGGCTGGTTGGAAAACCGGAGATATGCTCAACGGCATTGAAGGCATTATGAACTTGGCTGCGGCTTCCGGAGAAAACCTGGCAACAACAAGCGATATTGTCACGGATGCTCTTACCGCGTTCGGATTATCAGCCTCGGATTCTACGCATTTTGCGGACGTTCTGGCAGCAGCATCCTCTAATGCGAATACCAATGTTTCCATGATGGGCGAGACATTTAAGTATGTCGCGCCCGTGGCTGGCGCCTTGAGGTTCAGTGTTGAAGATTGTGGCGTCGCTATTGGATTGATGGCAAATTCCGGAATCAAGGCAGGGCAGGCTGGAACTTCGCTCCGGCAGATGCTGAGTAGGCTGACAAAGCCAACGAAAGAAGTCCAGACTGCTATGAACCAGCTGGGATTCTCTCTTACAGACTCGGAGGGAAGTGTCAAGTCACTGGATGCCATTATGGGAGACCTACGCGAAAGCTTCGGTGGCCTGTCAAAAGCAGAAAAGGCAGAAATGGCATCCTCTCTGGCAGGACAGGAGGCAATGTCCGGACTTCTGGCCATTGTAAACGCATCGGATAAAGACTTCAACAAGCTGAAAGATTCTATCTATAATGCCGATGGAGCAGCTGCGGAAATGGCAGCAACCATGCAGGATAATCTTACTGGCCAGCTCACGGTATTGAAGTCTGAGGCAGAAGGTCTTGGAATAGAGATTTACGAGTCGATAGAAGTGCCATTAAAGAACTTAGCATCTGTTGGCGTAAAAGCGCTTGGTGATTTGAACGAAGCGTATGCATCTGGTGGATTCGTAGGCTTTATCAATGAAATTGGAAATAAGATTCCAATGCTTCAAGGAGTTACGGACACAATAGCCAGTCTTGTTGAGAAAATAAAAGGAATGTCATCAGATGAGCTGATGAATTTCGGTAAAACAGCACTTCTTGTAGCCGGGACAGCACCTGGAATTCTCGAATTAGGAAAAAGCATTGGCACGATAGGCGACATTGTTGATGGATTCAATGGAATTATCGATGGCTCGGTTAGTACTATCGGAAAACTGCCAGAAAGTTTAAAGAATGTATCAGCTTCACTGAAAAATGCAAAAGGGACATTAAAAAATATCGGAAATGCATTCCTGATTCCATTTGATGGTATTGGTGAAAAAATAGGCGGAGCGCTAAGCAAGGCGACTTATCGAATTGGATATTATGGACTTGGTATAAAAAATCAAGTGTCAAAACTCGCCTCACCGATAACCGGAGCCATTGGTAAATTTACGGTTCCTTTCAAGACAATAGGATCAGTCATTGGCCAAAGCCTTGGAAAAATTGGCACTCAGATATCAGGTTATGCCGGAATTATCTGGAATTCATTTACGCCAATATTGTCCAGATTGGCATCGTTTGCCCCGACATTTTTCAAGTTGATCAATATTGGTGCAGGAGCAGCTATTATCGTAGCCGGTATGGGATTGATCTACAGCCAGTTTGGCACACAGATTGATCAGTTGCTATTGCTTGTGCAGACAAAAGGACCGGAAGTAATCACAAATTTCGCAAATGGAATTACTGCAGCATTACCTGGATTGGTTGCTCAGGGTGCAACGCTGATCATGGGAATCCTAAATGCAATTACGGTGAATCTGCCGGCATTGATTACTGCCGGAGTAAGCATTATATCCACATTGGCGAGCAGTCTGGCAGCACAATTACCTCAATTGATACCATGTGCAGTACAGATGATACTGACATTGGTCACATCATTGATAAGCAATCTTCCACAATTAATTACTTCAGGACTTAACTTAATGAAAGGCCTCGCAAGTGGAATTGCAAATTCAATCCCATTGGTGGCAGCGAAGGCACCAGTGATTATTGGAAAGCTTGCGTCAACGATCATAACGAATCTTCCGAAGATACTGACAACGGGCGTACAAATTGCTGCAAAACTTGCTGTTGGACTGGCGCAGGGCATACCGGCATTGATCGGAAAGATTCCCGATATGATCAATCAGATTAAGAATGCATTTACGAGCGTAAACTGGGGAAGCGTTGGAATAAATATCATCAAGGGTATAGCCAACGGTCTTAGCAGCGCTGCTGGGGTAATCGTAGACGCTGCCAAGAGCGCGGCTTCAAAAGCGCTGGAGTCAGCCAAGAACTTCCTTGGTATCCATTCGCCTTCCCGCGTGTTCCGTGATCAGGTCGGTAAAATGATGGCCCTTGGTATGGGAATTGGATTCGAAAAGAATATCCCGATCAAATCAATGAGCGCCGGAGTGCAGAGAGCTGTATCCGGATTACAGAAATCTGTAGATCTTGCGCTGTCTGCAAAAACACCAGACAGAACAGTTGGAGGTATAAAGAGCTCTCCCGGATTTGGTGGAGAAAAAGATATCGATTACGACAGATTGGAGAAGATACAGATGAAAGCTGCAGCGAAAATGGCAAAACGCCCAATCTATCTTGGGACAAAAAGGATAGACGAGCCATTGCCGGAAGGAGCGGTACCAGCATTATGATAAAGGCATATTACAAAAATAGTAGAGGCGAGGTGCTCTGGCTGACCGGGGCGCCTTTTCGCGCGATCGATGCAGACTGGTTTGACAGCACATGGGAAGAGACGGATGACGGCTACGAGAAAGTGGTTACTTTAGATGTGTTTGGAAAAAGAGAAGAATTCACGCAGAACATGGAGACGCTATATAAAACTATCTCCGTAGACTCCGAAACAGGCAATTACGGACGTTTGTACGTGAATGATACCTTTCTTCCGTGCCAGATATACAAGACCAAAAAAACAGGATGGAAAGGGTATGTATATACCGAAGTAGAGCTTACCTTTCTTGCCCCGGAATTGTCCTGGATTACAATCCTGGAAAAAAGTTTTTACCCACAGGAAGTGCCGGCAGCAGAGAGCGGGTTGGATTATTTAACGGACTTTCCATTTGATTTTACAAACGAGAAACGAGGATCCAGCTCATTCGAAATTGATCACATCATTCCGTCGGACTTTGAAATGGTTATTTACGGTCCATGTGTAAACCCGAAAGTATTACTAAATGGCTATCCATACGAGATACTTACAACACTGGAGAGTAATGAATATCTGATTCTCAATACATCAGAACAGACAATTACGAAATATCTTTCAAATGGAATGACAAGTAATTTGTTCAATTCAAGGAGCTACGCCTATTCTGTGTTTGAAAAAATCGCTCCAGGACTCATAAATATAGATTGGAGTGGAGACTTCGGAATAGATTTATATATCTTTCTGAAACGGAAGGAGGCAGCATGGTAATACTGGCAACAAAAAACAGAGAGCTTGGAACGGCACCTCTGCGCAAAGCAAACTGTTCTTTCGATGCCAATGGAGATAAGGCGTTTTCAATAAAAATCGCAAGATGCTACTGGACAGAAGAAATGACGTTCGGAAATATGGCATATATTCCGGATACAGAGTTTGGTGGAATCATCGGAGAGGTCCTTACCAGCACAACGTTAGATTATGTGGAATTAAAAGGACATACGTGGCGAGGACGATTAGAGCATAAGATCATATCTCCACCGCCTGGAAGCGATTATAAAGTCGTATCGGGTGAATTAAATACAGTGCTTAAGTCACTTATTGAACCAGAATACGATGGACTGTATGTTGTATCAAGTGAGGATACTGGCGTATCGGTCAGCAATTATCAATTTGACAGATACTGCACATTGCTGGAAGGTATCACGAAAATGTTGAAAAGCAAAAGCTATAGATTAGATATCCAACATAAGAGAGAACAAAACGTTCCGGGGTACGTGCTGATCAGGGCAGTCCCGATCGAGGACTATTCTGACCGGATCGAGTTATCCAGAGACTGTGGATTGAATTACACAATGGAGGATATCCGGGACGGAGTGAATCATCTGATCGTAGCCGGCAAGGGAGAATTGCAAGACAGAAATGTCTTTCACTTATACGTCTGGCCGGATGGAACTATCAAGAAGACACAATGCTATAAAGGACTGGATGAGATAGTCCAAGTGTACGAAAATACATCAACTGAGACAGATCAGCTAGAAAAGCAATCAGTTGAAAAGCTGCAAGAGATTATGAACAAAAAGACATTTGACGTGGATGTTGAGAAGCTTGGAATTGATGCACATATCGGAGATATCGTTGGTGGTCGGGATTATCTGACGGGAATGTATTGTGCGAGGCCGATTGAAAACGTTATCTGTTGTGTAATGAGCGGTAAAATGTCAAAAGAATATGAACTGGAAGGGGAAAATGACAATGGAGATAGTTAGCGGAAGAACTGGAAAGCCTCATGTGACAAGTCAGCAGTTTCGACAGTTCGTAGAAGGAATCGTTGGACAGGAAAGCTATATCTTGAAATCCGGAGAAGATCTAGAACCGGAACTTGGATCGAACAATCTGCTCAAGATTAGAAGCGGAATGATGGCGCATCATGGAAACATTTCAAGCGTAAAAATCGGAACATACGATGAAGTTGAACTTACAAACGGCAGTCAGGGTATGAAGCGCATAGATCTGATTGTAAACCGGTATACGAGGAACACGGAGACGGAAATAGAAAAGAATGAGTGGAAGGTCATTGTCGGGACTCCACATGAAAATAATCCGGTAGCCCCGGCATATACGGTTGGAAATTTGCAAAAGGGAGACCTCGTGGATGAATGTCCTGTATTCGCAGTGTACTACAACGGGATTAATGTCGTAGAAGTTAAGAAACTATTATCAGTCAATCAAACAAATAAGGATCTGGGCGATAAAGTTGTTGAGCTAAATGATAAAATACTGCAAAAATACTGCAAAACAGCTGGTTTAAAATACTACAGCAGCCAGTGGATGCATGGAACTGTAAACGTTGGAGTGCAATTTAAGGGACAAACGGTACAGGTGACTCTCGTGTATGGAGATGGCTACCCGATTTCTCAGACGTACAATGTTTCAGCGACGCGTGTTGACGCGTCCGGAAATACTGAGATCTGGGCTTACGGTACAGGGTACATAGCCAATCATGTGATGAGTGTGCTCGTACGTTGCGAAATCTGATTAAAAACAAAAAAACAGGCACTTTGGCGGTCTGTTTTTCGAAAGGAGAAAAATGAAACTTATATTCAATAATGCCTACGAGCTGGTCATTCAGTCAGCAGACACTTATATGGATGGTTCACTTCTGATTAAGACCATCTCGGCAACCGAAGAAGAGTTGAGGACGATGTTCTCAGACAGCTTCCGGACGCAAAAGATGACTGTGAAAGAGCGCGAGTCTACGATTGCGGAGTACGAGAATTACACGGACTTTAACGCTGTAGTGAAATACACAGCGGGAATCCTTGGTGTAACGCTCTACAAAAAGGGAGCTACACCACAGGAGAGACTCTCAACATTAGAAGCGGAGAATACAGAGCTGAAAGAGAAAGCTGATGCATTATCAGCAGAGAACGCAGAGCTTGCGGCTACGATTGACAGTGTACTGACAGAAATCATTCCGGCTCTGATGATGAGCGCAGAATCAACAGAAACAGAGTAGAGAGGAAAGAAAGGTTGAAAGATATGACAACATTTATTGCAAGAATGATCATAAAAGAGGCAGACAAGAACGTAGAGGCAGGACAAAAGAAGTACCGCGCTTACTTCGTACGTACAAGTCTGTACAAGGCATGGAGGGAAGATGTCGATACCATTCTGAAAACGGATGGGTATGGCGAGATTATCGTAGAACATTAAGATGATACAGTATGTTAAGAACGGGGGTGAGGGTATGGAGAATACATACAATATAATCCATGTAGATTTTAAAGGAGAGCGAATCGCACAGAAATACAATCTCTGGCAGTACGATTATAATCAGATTTTACAGATCAGCGGCCTGTCACTGCCGGCTACTGTCGAGATTCATTTTTCGCTGACGGAAAAATCAGGAAAAGCGGAAACAAGAGTCGCCACGACTGAAAACGGCATCACACAGGTGCAGATTCCAAATGAGCTGCTGAGAAACGATGGAAAATCCGGAAATTACAGTATCTTTGCATTTATCTATGTCGTTGATGAGGACAGCGGGAACACCGAATACGAGATCATCCTGCATGTAGATTCCCGCCCCGCCCCGGGCAAGATCACCGAAGATTTGGATGAACCACATCCTTTTGATGAGGCGGTTAATGCAGTCAATGCCGCGGCGGAGCGGGCAGAGACAGCCGAAGCGGAAGCCAGATCTGCCGCAGACAGCGCCACAGCCGCAGCGGAATCAGCCAGGAAAAGCGCAGAAGAGGTTGCGCAGGAAAAGAATACTGCTACATCAGCTATCCAGAATCAGCAGACGGCAGCCGAAAAGGCGATCACGGATCATACTGATGCAGAGATTGGCAGACTGGACCGGGAAACGCAAGAATCAGAAGACCGGCTCACGGAAACGATCCGGACGGCAAACGATACCAAAGAAGCTGCAGAAAACACGATCAGTGAAGCCAGACGGGTCAAGGAATCTCTTGATATATCTGTCCAGAACGCTACGAAAGAAAAAGAAGCTGTTGAAGCATCTACAAGTACTGCAAATGCGGCAAAGAAGAATCTGGATCAGTCAACTGCGGATGCAAATGTGGCAAAGACAGCACTGGATAAGACAATCCAGTCTGCAGATGATCAGAATACATCGCTGGGCGAAAAGATCGAGACATCAAAGCAGTTAAAAACCGATCTGCAGACTGCAGGTGAAAAAGCAACACAGGATATCCACACAGCCGGAGAAGAAGAACGGTCACAGATGACACAGATCGCCGAACAGTTCCAGGAGAGCATTGATGCCCTCACGCCGGATGACTCTGTTGTTGCTGGAAAACCGTGGACGAGCAAGAAGATCATAGATATTCTCTGCCCCGAGCTTCAGGAAACTGGTAATCCGGTAACCTGCTACCCGGTAGAAGGCTATCCGCTGGATATTACGGTTAGCTGGGAACCGACGCAGGCAGGTAGTGGGGATCCGTATCCGGGCGGGTGCGGAAAGAACCTGCTGGATATCAGAAAGTGCCAATCTGGTTATAAACAATATAACCTCACGATCACGATCGAAGAAGATGTAGTTAACATTAAGGGTATACCAAACACGACAATGGAATTCGCGCCATTTGTAATTGCAAGCGCGCCAGATTACAGCCTTAGCGGACTGGATTATAAAATAACAGCATTCTGCGCAAAAGGCAGCGTAAAAAGCGTATATGGGCTGAGAAGTAAAAATGAGAAGGAAATTGCTGTTATGATGCAACTTACAACTGGGAAGGCTGTTGATGTAGCATTGCGGCTTATGGTATCTGTTGATGTTCCGAGTGAGTATGAGCCATACGAAAATGTCAGACCAATTTCTGGGTATGATCAAATAAAAATATCGAAGTATGGAAAAAACATTTTAAAAGGGACGAAAACTTTCGCGAATATCGATCATGAGGTACAAATGCTTGTAGGGGAAATCCAGAAAGATGAGTTGTTTCATGGATGCTACACACTTAAGACAATCCGAGCATGGAGTGGATACAGGATTAATTTTGAAAAGATAGCTAAAAGATGCAAAATAAAAGTTGGAGATGTTTTAACATATTCTATCTGGACACGTTTCGACGGTATTCAAATCAAGGAACATGCTGTTTTTTCGTTTTACGCAAGTGATACAAGAATAGGAAAGATCATAAGTGCTGTAATACATAAAATACCGCTTACGGAAAAAGCGAAAGAATGGATACAGTTACATTATACTATGACCGTAACGGAAGAAATGCTTAGTTGTAACAGCATGCGAATTGAATCGAATTATTCTGAAAAAACAGATTATTCAACAAGTGTTGCAAACGTGATTTTTGCATGTCCGAAGTTGGAATTAGGAAGTGCACCAAGTGGATTTTCGGATACGGATGTAATGGAACCAGAAAGCTTATCGCTTTCGTTGCCAGATACTATTTACGGTGGAAATCTAAATCTGAATGGTGAGGGACAGCAGGAATGGGTGTTACTTACACTTGACGGGACAGAAAATTGGCAGGAAGGAGTTGGAAAGACGGCAAATTATGCATTATTTGTCAAAAACGTAGCGAATCCTCTAACAACATGTATTTGTAATATGTTCCGCTGGAAACAATATGCGTATGCATTTGCTAAAAATGAAGGATTTTTTGCTTTTGAAAGTAATGGTAAAAGGTTGCATTTTTGCGTAACGGAAACATGGGATACAATAGATGCTTGGAAAGCTTTTCTTGCTGACAAATATGCTAAAGGCACGCCCGTCCAAATTGTTTGCAAACTCGCAGAGCCGGTTCCGTTTACAGCCACAGGCGGCCAACAAATCCATGCTCTTCCGGGCGTCAACACAATCATCACAGATGCTGACAGCGCAACCGTAAAAGCCAGAGAAGACCTGACGCATTATATAAACCGTAAATTTGACGAGCTCTCATCCGCAATCGTAGCGTCAGCGTCAGAAGCGGAATAAAAACAAGGAGGTGAAAAAACATGAAATTTAGCCTGAAAAATTTTGTCATGAAAACATTGACATCAATGAAAGATGGTGGAGAAGATGAATATAAAATCATGCAGTATGCACTGAAATATTACGAGAAGGGTGTCCTGAGTGAAGAAGATCTTGCGGAAGTGCAGGCGTGGTTTGAAGAACTGGGCGAAGCAAAAGAACCGGAGCCGGAAGAAACCAGTGGTGAGGAGAACGCCAAGGAAGATTATGAATCCGATAATATTTCGAGAAAATGATAAAATGAGATTGCTTTTTCGATATTGAGTGCTATGATAAAGGATAAGAGAATCATACAGAAGTATTTGACGGATATAATTGATTCTTATATTACTATACATAGAGAAGAGAAAAGCATGGATAAATTAGTTAAATTTTTGACGAAAAAAGTTGGATATGTATTAGCGGTTATACTTGGTTTTATTGCGCCTGGGAATGTGTTACTTTTTGCATGGGATAGAAATCTATATTTAGAAATGGATGTAGTGAAATTATTAATTTTGTCATTTTCTATTTCCTTTATCACATTTATCCCGAACCTGATAGCTTCTTTCATTATTTACTTCATCCATGGAAGGGATAAAGTATTAGATAATATAAATAAGGCAGAAGTAAAATTTGATTTATTGTATTATACAGGAATTGCGATTGTATTAACGGTAAGTGAAATAGCAGGAGTTGTTTTCATGGCAATATCCACAGAAAACTTTAAACTAAGTGAGTATGTAATGGCACTTGGAATATTACTGATGGTATCAATTGTGATAGAATCGATTATATTGTGGAGAAAGAGACGGAAGAACAACGAGAATAAAAATTTACCAACCATTGATATTTGATGGTTGGTATTTCTATGCCTAAAATCGAGGTGGTCATATGGAAATCAGAGCAAGACCTTAGCAGGTCTTTTTATTTTACCTAAAATCAAAGAAAGGACGACACATATGCCAGAAGTAGTGGTAGCCATCTGCTCATTGATCGGAACACTGGTCGGAAGTTTGGCTGGCATCATGACAGCGAACAAACTGACCATATACCGTATCGAGCAGCTGGAAGAGAAGGTAAAGAAACATAACAACCTTGTAGAGCGGATGATTGCTGTGGAGCAGTCCACGAAATCAGCGCATCACAGATTAGATGAATTATTAGTAGAAGTGAGAGAGGAGCATTAACATGGATATTAGTACAGTAGGAACAGTAACAGGAATTATGGCGATCTGCTACGGGATCGGACTTGGCTGTAAAGCCTATGAGAAAATCCCTGACAAATGGATTCCGGTCATTATGGCAGCGTGTGGCGGAATCCTTGGCATTGCAGGACTTTACACGATGCCGAATTTCCCGGTTGGAGATGTGATCAATGCAGTTGCAGTGGGAATGGCAAGTGGATTGGCAGCTACCGGCGCGAACCAGTTATACAAACAGCAGAGCAAGGATGAGTGAGTGTCCTTGCGTATACGGAGGAAAGAAAATGGATAAAAAGAATCTGAACATTTTAACAAATATCATCGGCGGCGTTGAAACCGGAGGTCAGATCTACGGCAAACGTAACTACGCATCCTATGTAGCTCCCGGAAAGAACACAGCCAATGAAAAGACCTGCACACTCGGCTGGGCAGGAAATTACGGCGAGCGGGCAAAAAGACTCTGTAAGATGATCCTGAAGAAGAATCCGGCAGCATTCCGGAAAGCAGACACAGCCGGAATCGAAAAGAAACTGTCTGTGAACTGGGAGACAACTAAATGGCATCCAACAGCGAAAGAAAAAGCTGCCTTGATCGCTATCATCACAACCACGGCAGGGAAAGAGTGTCAGGATGCATTATTCCAGGAATTGATGCAGTCATACTTGAAAGATGCAGAAGCATACGGAGTAACAGATATCCCGTCCCAGATGATGTGGTGTGAGATCCAGCACCTGGGAGGCATTAAGCCGGTACAGAGGATTTTCAAACGGGCGGCAAAACCATACACGCCGGATACCATCTATGCATCCCTTCTGCTGGATCAGAAAGATACCAGCAATAACAACCAGGTCGGGGATAAGATCTTCCAGTCCCGGCACGCGTGTTGCGTGAAGTGGATCAAGCAGTATGTAACAGATACAAAGGAGAAGAAAAAAGTGACAAACGTTGTATTAGCCGGTCATGGATCCGGAACCCCATCAACAAAAGGAATGAACGCTTACTGCACCACCAGACAGGTGAAAGGAAGAGGACTGGTAGAAGTCCTCAGAGAAGATCTCACGGACAAACAGAGACAGCAGATGCATGATCTGTATAAAACGATCCTGGGACGAAACATCTACAGCCAGTCATTAAGACTGTACTGTTATACCAAGTATAATGGCAAATATTACTCAGACTGTAGCAGCTCTATCTGTAAGACGGCAGAAAAAGTCGGCGTACCTAATGTAGGCACACTGAATACAGCTGGCATGCACAAAAACTGGAAAAAAGTAACCGATGTAGTTATCAAGAACGGAATCATCCAGAACCCGGAGGTACTGAAAGTCGGGGATGCCCTGATGTTCAAAGGCAGTGATCCATCCCGTCCGTTGCAGATCGGACATACTGAAATGGTCTATGAGATCAACGGAAAGACTGCAGCATCTGCTACACCTGCAGCGACGAGCAGCAAAAAAGACATCATCAAAGCCGGTCAGATGCACGCCAACAATTTTACTGGAGCAGGTCTTGCCATCGATGGTGTACGCGGAACTCTCACGAAAAAAGCCGGCATCATGGCAGTACAGATCGCCCTGAACCTGGACTTCAAGGCCGGTTTGGTTGTAGATGGTGAATGGGGACCGAAGTCTGATGCTGCATTGAAGAAACGCTCTGTCAGACTGGGAAGCACCAGATACCTGGTTACAGCTGTAGAGATCTTGCTGATGCTGAAAGGTTACAATCCGAATGGCGTAGAGTGCCCGGGACAGTTCGGATCCGGATGCGCTGCGACTACAGGACGCTACCAGACAGATCACAGCCTGAAAGCTGATAAGATTGCTGGATATAACACAATTAAGAGTCTGATCAAATAAGCAGATAAACAAAAAAAGGCGGTCTGTGGTTCCCTCTTTACAGGCCGCCCTCCATATGAAAAAAACAAAAGAAAACTTTTAGAGTATTCTTTGCCCTGCGGTATGCTTCATAAACAGGCTTTGTCTTTTGGTAGGTGGTAACGTGTTTCATCAGCACCGCCATATCAGCAAGACGCTTTTCAACGCTCTTTAATGCGTCTGCTGTCTTTTCATTTTCCGCATTTACTTCCTCAATCCGGCTGACTAAATCTGCGTACTGCTCAATCTTATGTTCCGTCAAGAAATTCATAGTCTTTGCAGCCAGTTTCAGATTATGGATTTTCGCCCACTGTTCATAGCCCCGGCTCTCTTGTGCCTTGATACTACTTTCAATGTCGATAAGCAGCGATACGCCGCGCTGCTCTTTGGGAGCTTTCGCTGCCTTTGTGCGCTTGCCTGCAATCCGTTCTTTGATTGCTTCCTCTGTATAATCTGCACCGAGGGTTTTTAAGCGGGTAAACCGTTCCTGTCCGGGAGCGCGACAGGAGATATATTTTCCCGATTTTATCTCATAGCCCGCCGCCTGTAACCGCTGCACTAATTCT
>OGXX01001255.1_pt1 | contig 25973 bp, 20 predicted proteins | sample 1576301 | NCBI WGS metagenome assembly OGXX01 (sample SAMEA3541469, study PRJEB24748) | human gut metagenome | biome: human gut; feature: human-associated habitat; material: faeces | place: China | collected 2012
TTGCCGAGGTCGCTTGTGCCTGCGCCGCGCAGGGCATCACGCTCTATGATTATGTGCAGTCCATCTTCCGCGAATACGGCTATTTCGTGGAAAAGGTCGTCAGCAAGACGCTTCCGGGCAAAGACGGCTTGACCCGCATGAAGGAAATCATGAAGGACCTGCGCGAGAATCCCCCGAAGGAACTCTGCGGCATGAAGGTCACGGCGGTTCGCGACTATTTGAAGGGCACGCGCACTGCGGACGGAAAGGTCGAACCGACAGGTCTGCCGAAATCCGACGTGCTGTACTTCGAGCTGGAGAAGGGCAACTGGGTCTGCGTGCGTCCGTCCGGCACGGAGCCGAAAATCAAGCTGTACGTCAACACCAACGCGAGCGACAAGGCGGACGCAGAGAAGCTGAATGCGGATTTGCGCGTTGCGTCCGAGGCGCTGCTGGACTAAGGGCTTTGCAACGGAATAGGCAATAACGGCGCGGGTCGTGCTTCCTGATGTGGGAGGCACGACCCGCGGTTTTTTATGCAATTGATGGATGAACAGCCGAGTATCACTTCAATTCCAGCACCTTCTGCACCACATTGCCTTCCAAAGCCAGCACCGTGATATTGCAATGCTCATCCGTTGCAAAGATGTGTTCGCCGCCAAAGTAATACAGCCCCGAAAAAATGCTGTCACTCACTTTTTCAGTCGTTTGGGTTGCTAAATTGATGCGGTACGTTCCTTCAATTTCATCATTCTCATACCGCTGCGGAAGAATATTGTACTTGTATCCCTGATAGCGCTTCACAGAGAGGAACGCATCATCCCCCACAACCGTCGCTGCGCTATGAGAAAACTCACACGGCACGTCCATCAGGCAGACAACCTCATCGGCTGAACGAACAAGATACAGCAGCTTGGAAAACCTGTCATCATGCACAAGAATGCCCTGACTGCAAGGGAATACCGACCTGTTCCTCATATACGGCAGTTCGATTTTCTGCTCCTGCGCATTCGCGTCTGACACGATGAGTTCCACAGCACCAGCAGAATCTTGCTTGCGCAGATAATAGCTGACTTCGCCGCTGCTGTACTGTGCCTGTTCGTCCGTATAGGCAACGAATTTTCCATCGCGCACATGAACAAAATCCTGCGGTGTATCTGACGGAATATAGAGTGAGCCGTCTTCCGCAAACACAACCGCATAGGACAGGCTGCTGTTCGCCGTGGCAATCATTTCTTCCTGATCCGTCTCTATATCGTAGCTGTAAAGTTCGTTATCTGAAACGTGCCAATAATAGAGGAATCGACCGTCAAAACCAGCAATTTTCTCATGAGCATTGTCGGAGCGGTCAAGTTTTCTTATCTTGACGATTCCTTCCGGCGTCAGTGCGCACAGCCAGCCGTTGTATTCCGTTTCACTCGTCGAACGGCTGCACCGCGGCCAAATATAGAGCTGCCCATTATTTACGCCGAGCCAAATGGCAGCTTCCTGCTGGAAATTATTTGGAAGATGCTGACTGTCTTCCAATTTCCCCGCATAGGGATGATAGCTGAACGTTCTGATCTGCGTGCAGGCGATGCCAATCAGCAGAAGCACCAGAAACAGCAGCGCGGCGGCCAGTATGCGTGTGCGTTTCACTTCTTTTGTTCCCTCCTTGCGTTAGATTTCTTGACACAGTTCGAGATACGCATCAATCGCCTTCCGAAAATCCGCTTGCAGTGCTTCGCGTGTCTCTCCTTCATACGAAATCAGACTGCGAACGCCCTGCACCTTGCCAAAGAACACGCCGTCCGCGTCGGAAAATTCGACCGAACCGACATAGCCTTTATACGTCATCGTTTGCTTCAATTTGTCCATTGCCTGATTACTCCACCCAAAACACCGCCGCGTCGTGCTTTCCCAGCGTTGCCGTCAGCCCGTCCGTCAAATGCAGTTTCTCCCCCGTCCACAATTCGCTTGCTTCCGAGTACGTTCCTTCCAGCATTTCGCCCGTCACGCGAACCGTCCGCGTCTCTTCCGAGAGATTGAACAGCGCAGCATACAGCCCCTTGCCGTCCCTGCGCGGCGCAATCCACACGCTTTCATCCTCCGTCGTCCACAGCGGATGGGCACACGCGCTCGTCTTTTCAATCGCCAGCACATCCCGGTTCGTCAGCAGCTTCAGCGTGAAGTCGTCATTTTTCGTCAGCTCGCCGCCCATCATCAGCGGCGAACGCATCATGCACCACAGCGTCATCATCGTCCGCTGCTCCGCCTGTGTGAAGTTCGTCCAGCCGTTCGGGTCATAGCACTGCCGCAGTGCGCCGACGGGCAGCATATCCGCATCCGGCCAATGCCCCGGCGCGGCATGGACGCACCACTTCTCCGCCCGCTCAAACATCCCCTTGAGCAGCCGCCACTCGTCCCAGAAGTCGTCCGTGATGCGCCACATGTTCGCGTATTTCTTCAAATGCTCCGCCTGTTCCAGCGGCGCGGGGCCGGGCGACAAAGACAGCACAATATCCCGTCCGCAGGCGCGGCAGGCAGCGGAAATGACCTCGATTTCCCGCTTGCAGTGCGGATATTCGCGCGCAATGTCGTCGCACTTGACGAAATCCACGCCCCATTCGGCGTACATGCGAAAGATGCTGTCATAGTACGCGCGCGCTTCGGGCATATCGCACCGCAAGCCGTACATATCGGGATTCCACGTGCAGATGCTGTTCGGATTCGCGACCTCGTGGCAGCCCTTCCCGCACCCAAGAATCGGCAAGTGCCGATGCGCCGCCATCCGCGGCATCCCGCGCATGATGTGGATGCCGAATTTCAGCCCCAGCGAATGGATATAGTCTGCCAGCGGTTTGAAGCCTTTTCCGCCTGCCGATGACGGGAATCGCCCCGGCGCAGGCTGCAAGCGCCCGTATTCATCCATCGTCAGTTCGGCAAACGGCTCGTAGGCGTGGCTCGTCGCGGTCGGCTGATACCACTGAATATCCACGACGACGTACTCCCAGCCGAACACCTGCAAGTGCTCCGCCATGTACGCCGCGTTTTGCCGCACGGTCGGCTCGTCCACCGCCGCGCCGTAGCAGTCCCAGCTGTTCCATCCCATCGGGGGTGTCTGCGCAATCATGATATTTTCCTCCTACTATATTATGAAATCTTGATTTGATGTCTGCTATTTTTTCAGCTCCAGATACACATTTCGATACTGGCTTGGCGTACACCCTTTCTGCGTCCGGAACACGCGGTTGAATGTCGCAATCGACCCAAAGCCAACGCGCAGCGCAACCTGCGTCACGGGCAGGTCGCTCTGGCTGAGCATCTCCGCCGCCATATCCACCCGCCGCGCATTCAGGTACTGGATGAACGTCGCGCCTGTGTGCCGGCTGAACATGCGGCTGAGCGTGTAGCGGCTGAACCCCGCGTAGTCCGCCAGCACATCCAGCGTGATGTTTTCGGCGTAGTTTTTATTCAGGTAATCCAGCGCACGGTTGAAAGCGTCCTCGCCGGATAGTCGCTGGTGGATGTCATTCATCTCCGCGCTGTTGGCAACATTGGGCAGATACAATTCCCCCAGCGTGGCGAATACGTCCATCAGCAGCGCATAGCACCGCAAATTCCGCAGCGGCGTGTACGCCTCGTAAGCGTCCACCAGCTGCATCAGCGTTTTGCGAACGATGGGCGTCGCTTCACTTTCCGCCGTGAGATAAATCGGCTGGCGCATCATCGGGCGCAGCGCAGCAAATTCCTTCATTGTAAATGCGGCGTTGTGCTCAAAGATGATGAGGTAGCGCTCGCTGCCCGCCGCCATGCGCAGGGCGTGCGTCGCGTCGGAGGGAACAAACAGCACCTCCCCCGCCTGCACATGATATACCTTCCCATTTACCACCACCTCGCACCCCCCCAGCAGCGGCACGCAGACTTCTATGGCCGAATGAAAGTGCGGCGCATAGCTGTCCGGGTTCGGCTGATGCCACACGCGGATGGTTGCGTCCCGCTGATAGGTGATAAACTCCCGCTCGCCCTTCATCACGCGGAAGCCGGATGCCGTCAATGGTCGTTCGCGTTCCGTAATGAGCCTTCGGTTATTCATAATTTCTTCACAAACCTTTCGTGCAAGTTTGCGCATTTTTCCTTGTCTTTTTTTCCATCATACCACAAAACGCAACGCATTTCAAGCAAATTATAACCAAAGACGGGCAAATTTTAAGAAGTTTTTTTCTCTCGTTGAATTTATAATATGGTTGAAAGCAAACCATTTTTATTCATCTGCAACGTATCGAAATTGATTCAATTCCAGTTTGAAGGAGGCACGGAAACATGGAGCGTTCCTTTGGCAGCAAATACGGGAAGTGGATTGCCCTGACGGCGGTCGTTCTGGCGCTGGTGCTGTGGTTCGTTCTGTCCGGCGGCGTGGAGAACTACCGGGCAAAATACGAGGGTTATGACCTCTCGCAGCAGATTGGCGACATCGGGCGCAGCAGCACCTATTCGCTGTATTTGCGCGCGCATGAAGGCGCTCCGGACGCATCTTCGGACGTTTCCATTCCGCTGGTGACGGTGGATTCGGACGGCGTGACTGCACAGAAGGATGGTCTGCTGATGCAAAGCGGCTCTTCCGCAACGTTCGCCGTCACCGTACCGGAAACCGGTTTCTACAACATCCGCCTGACCTACCGCACTGAGGCGGCACGCGGCGTGGACTTGGAGCGCGAACTGCGCATCAACGGCGAAGTACCCTTCGATGGCGCGGATACGCTGACCTTCACCCGCCTGTGGCACGACGGCGGCGAAGTGCGGCAGGACTCGCAGGGCAATGACATCCGTCCGACGCAGGTGGAGGTGTTCGGCGAACAGACCGTCTGCTGCCGCGATTCGATGGGCTACATCACCGAGCCGTACCGCTTTTATTTCGAGGCGGGGGAAAGCACCGTCACCCTGATTGCGACCAGCGAGCCGATGCTCCTGACCGCGCTTTCGCTCACCGCCCCCGAAAGAATGCCGGATTACGCCGCTTATGCCGCCGCGCAGCCACAGGAGAGCAGCGTTCCTGCTGACTTTGCCCTCGTGCTGGAAGGCGAAAGCAGCACCCTGCGTTCCTCCCCGTCGCTGTACGCGCGTTATGACCGTTCTTCCCCTGCCACTTCTCCCTGCGACGTGCGCCGGACGGTGCTGAACTACATCGGCGGCGATGCTTGGCGCGACGCGGGGCAGTGGATTGAGTGGGATTTCGAGGTGCCGGAAAACGGCTGGTACAACATCACCATCAAAGGCCGTCAGACCTACAACCGCGGCAGCGTGTCCAGCCGTATCCTCTATCTGGACGGCAAAATTCCCTTCTCCGGTATGGAGAACGTCTCCTTCCCCTACACCACGGCATGGGAAATGAACACATTGTCGGATGATTCCGGCACGCCCTACCGCTTCTACCTTTCCGCTGGGCATCACACGCTTCGTCTGGAAGCGACGCTGGGCGACATGGGGCAGATTCTCTCCGACATGGAGGAAAGCATCTACCGCCTGAACCAGATGTACCGCCGTGTGCTGGTGCTGACAGGCGTGAACCCCGACCGCTACCGCGATTACCACTTGGAGCAGGTGTATCCGGAGGTCATCGAAGCGATGGCGCAGGAAAGCCGCCTGCTCTATAAGCTCGTCGATGAGACCGTTGCCATCACCGGACAGAAATCCGACCGCATTGCCGTCGCGCAGACGCTGGCGGTGCAGCTGGAATCCTTCGTCGAAGATCCGGCGAAGATTACCGAAGCCTTCACGAATTTCAAGGACAACATCACCTCCCTCGGCACGTCAATGCAGAACATGCGGCAGGTCAAGCTGGATATTGACCTGATTGCCATCACCGCGGACAGCGTGACCGTGCCGCAGCCGTCGGAAAATTTCCTCGACCGCGCGCTGCATGAGCTGAAATCCTGCGTCACGTCGTATTTCGTGGATTACAATGCCTTGGGCGATGTGTACGATGCCAGCGAGGACGTGCTGGAGGTGTGGATTCTGACCGGCCGCGACCAGTCCACCGTCCTCAAAACCATGGTTGATGACACCTTCACACCGTCTACCGGCATTCCCGTCAACGTCATGCTGGTTGACCCGAACGCGCTGCTGAACGCCGTCGTCGCAGGCAACGGCCCGGATGTCGTCATTTCAACCGACAGCTGGAACCCCGTCAACTACGCGCTTCGCCACGCGGTGGAGGATTTGACGCAGTTCGATGATTTGCAGGAAGTCCTCGACCAATTCTACCCCAGCGCCTACGCCGCGTTCAGCTTCAACGGCGGTCTGTACGCGCTGCCGGAGACGCAGCTGTGCTCGATTCTCTTCTACCGCAGCGACATTCTGGAAGAATACGGGCTGTCCGTCCCGGAAACGTGGGATGATTTGATTGCCATGCTGCCCACCATTCAGGGGGCGAACATGTCCGTCGGCATCCCCTACCCCGACATTGCCGCCCCGAATCTCTCTTCTTATTACGCCATGCTCTACCAGCTTGGCGGCGCGCTCTACAACGATTCGGCGACCCACACCACCATCAACAGCGAAGCGGGCGTGCAGGCGTTTGAGCGCTACACCAGCCTCTACAATGACTACGGTCTGCCGACCATCTTCGACTTCGTGAGCCGCTTCCGCTCCGGCGAAATGCCGCTGGGCATCTTCGATTACACGACGTTCAACACCCTGACCGTCTCCGCGCCGGAAATCCGCGGTCTGTGGGACATTGCGATTCTCCCCGGCACTTCCCGCACGGCAGAGGACGGCAGCACCTATGTGGACCACTCCGGGCATTCGCAGGGCGCCTGCTGCATGATGATTGCAACCAGCAGCGAAACGACAAAACAGAATGCGTGGCAGTTCATGAAGTGGTGGACGTCCACCGACGCGCAGGTGCGTTTCGGACGCGAGATTGAAGCCGTCCTGGGTTCGTCCGCACGCTACGCCACCGCGAATATCGCCGCCATCGAGCAGCTTTCCTGGTCAGAAGCTCAGCTGAAAGTCATTCGCGAACAGATGACGTGGGCAGTCGGCTTCCGCGAAGTCGCCGGCGGCTACTACACCACGCGCCACATGACCAACGCCGTGCGCAAAGTGACCAACGACAAGACCGACCCGCGCGAAACCCTGCTGGATTACGCGCGCACCATCAACGAGGAAATCAATAAGAAGCGCTTGGAGTTCGGTCTGCCGATCGACGAAGAGACGCCCTGAGCGAAAGGAGGAAGCATTCGTCATGACCGCGTTCTGGAAAAAGTACTTTGCGCTGAGACAGCGCAATGCGCGCATCGCGTGGGACAGAGCGAAGCACATGAAGTTCTGCTATGCGTTTCTGGCGCCCTACGCCCTGCTGTTTCTGACCTTCTACATCCTCCCGATGCTCATCTCCATCTACTACTCCTTCACCTACAACAACATTCTGGAGCCTGCGCGCTTCATCGGGATGGACAACTACATCACCCTGATTTTGAAGGATGATGTTTTCCTGACCGCCGTGAAAAACACGTTCCTGCTGGCGGTGATTACAGGGCCTGTGGGCTACATCATGTCATTCTGCTTCGCGTGGCTCATCAACGAATTGCCGCGCTGGGTGCGCACGATTGCCGTCGTCATCTTCTACGCGCCGTCCATTGCGGGCAATGCCTACTACATCTTCTCTATCATCTTCCGCGGCGACGCGTACGGCTACCTGAACGCCATCCTGATGAAGCTGGGCATCCTCAACGCCCCGATTCTCTGGCTGACGACGCCGGATTACATCATGCCGGTCATCATCATCGTCACGCTGTGGATGAGCATGTCCACGGGTTTCCTTTCCTTCGTCGCAGGTTTGCAGGGCGTTGACCGCTCGCAGTACGAGGCGGGCTATGTGGATGGCATCCGCAACCGCTGGCAGGAATTGTACTACATCACCCTGCCGAACATGAAGCCGATGCTGATGTTCGGCGCGGTCATGTCCATCACGTCCGCGTTCGGCGTGTGCGATGTGCCGATGGCGCTGGCGGGCTTCCCCTCCACCGATTACGCCGCGCACACCGTCGTCACCCACCTGTTCGACTATGGCTTCACCCGCTTTGAAATGGGCTATGCCTCCGCCATCGCCACCTTGCTGTTCCTGGTGATGATTTTGTGCAACAAGCTGATTCAGAGCGCTCTGAGGAGGATTGGCACATGAGTACCATCAATGTCCGCAGCTACAAAGGTCCAGTCAGACCGGACGGCACGCCGATTGAGCTGCCGCAGAAGGTACTGAAGCTGACGAAGAAGTCGAACATGCGCCACAAGAAGCCGAACCGCTCCCGCGTGGGCGACTTTCTGGTGGGGCTGCTGCTGTTCCTCGTCGCGTGTGCAATGGCGTTTCCGCTGGTGTTCGCCATTTCGTCCTCGCTGAAACCGCTGGATGAGCTGTTCCGCTTCCCGCCGACGCTCTTCCCGCGCCACCCCACCATCGACAACTTCTCTGACCTTCTCGTCACGATGGGGCAGAGCTGGGTTCCCTTCTCGCGCTACATCACCAACACCGTCGTCATCACCCTTGTGGGTACATTGGGACATCTGCTGATTGCGTCCCTCGCGGCGTATGTGCTGGCGAAGTACGATTTCCCGCTCGGCAAGCAGTTTTTCGCCCTCGTCGTGACGGCGCTGATGTTCAACGGCTACGTCACCGCGATACCGAACTACCTGACCATGACGCGCCTGAACCTTGTCGATACGCACTGGGCGGTCATCCTGCCCGCGTTCGCCGCGCCGATTGGGCTGTTCCTGATGAAGCAGTTCATGGAAGGGCTGCCCATGTCGCTGATTGAGTCCGCGAAAATCGACGGTGCAAAGGAATTCCGCATTTTCTGGACGATTGTCATGCCCAACGTCAAGCCCGCGTGGCTGACGCTCATCATCTTCTCCGTCCAGAACCTCTGGAACGCCAAAGCGTCCGCCGTCATCTACTCCGAGGCGCAGAAGACGCTCGTCTACGCGCTCCAGCAGATTCAGGCGGGCGGCATTGCCCGCACGGGGCAGGCAGCGGCGGTTACGGTCGTCGTCATGGCTGTGCCGATACTGATTTTCATCCTCAGCCAGAGCCAGATTCTCGAAACGATGGCGACATCCGGTCTGAAAGATTAAGAGAGGAGGACGCCGATGAACCGCATGGTTTCCCGTCTCTGCGCCTGTCTGGTTGCGTTCTCCCTCTTCGCCGCACTCTGCGGCGGGATGGTCGCGCGCGCCGCAGACGGCTTTGACTACAATTACACCTACACCTACGATTACTGGGGCGACGAACGCCAGTCGCCGGATGCCTACCGCACCAGCGCCATGCTGTCCAGCGTCTCCCTTGGGCTGGAAACGCCGATGCGCACCCCGCGCGGGCTGACCGTCTCCGGCAATGACATCTACATCGTCGATACGGGCAACAACCGCATTCTGCAAGTCGCCCGCGACGGCGAAAGCTTCACGCTGACCCGCGTGATTTCCGAAATTTCCGGCGACATCACCCCGAATACGCTCTCCGCCCCGCAGGATGTGTTCGTCATGGCGGACGGCACACTGTTCATCGCCGACACGAACAACAACCGCATCCTGAAAGCAGACCGGAATTTGAATCTGCTGAGCGTCTTCACCCGCCCGACGGACGCGACCTTCGACCAGTCGATGGCGTTTCTGCCGACGAAACTCGTCTGCGACACGACCGGACGCGTCTTCTGCCTCGCGCAGAACGTCAATCGAGGTCTCATGAAGTACGAGGCGGACGGCACGTTCACCGGCTTCATCGGCGCGAGCGAAGTGAAGTACACATGGTACGAGCTGGTGTGGCGGCTGCTCTCCACGAAGGAGCAGCGCGCGCAGCAGGCATCCTTCGTTCCGACGGAATACAACAACATTGCGCTGGATTCGGAAGGCTTCTTCTTCGTCACCACGCAGACCTTCAATTCCAACGAGCTGACCTCCGGCGCGGCGAAACCCGTCCGCCGCCTGAATGCCATCGGCACGAACATCCTGATTGAAAACGCCACGAGCCACGTCATCGGCGACCTGCAATGGGCGCGCGGCGACACGAACATCACCAACTCCGGCCCCTCGAAGTTCGTGGATGTGACCGTACTGGACAACGACATCTATTCCGTCATGGACAAGACGCACAACCGCGTCTTCACCTACGACAAGCAGGGCAACCTGCTCTGGGCGTTCGGCGGTGTGGGCAACATGGACGGATACTTCCTGAATCCTGTCGCTTTGGAGCATCAGGGCTATGACCTGCTGGTGCTGGACAGTCAGGACTGCTGCGTGACCGTGCTGACCCCGACAGAATACGGCAAGCTGGTCTACAAGGCGACCGAGCAGTACCACGCGGGCGAATACGCCGCTTCTGCCGACACTTGGCGCGAGGTCATGAAGCGCAACGGCAACTATGACCTTGCCTACATCGGCATCGGGCGCGCGCTTTTGCAGCAGAAGCAATTCAAAGAAGCCTGTGACTATTTCGCCATGGCGCGCGACAGCCGCAACTACTCCGAGGCGTTCCGCTACTACCGCTCCGAGTGGGTAGAGCAGAACATCGGGTGGATTTTCGGCATCGTCGCGGTGCTGCTGGTCGTTCCGATGGTCGTCGGGCACATCCGCAAGATAAAGTGGGAGGTGGACAACGCATGACGCTCGCAGCAAAGCTGACCGACAAGCAGAAGTGGCAGCGTCTGCTGTCCTCCCTGCGCTATTCGCTCTACGTTATCTTCCACCCCTTCGATGGCTTCTGGGATTTGAGCCGCGAAAAGCGCGGCAGCCTCGGCGCGGCGAACATCATCGTGTTTCTGGTGCTGCTTGTCCGCCTGCTGTCCATGCAGTTCACGCCTTTCCTGTTCATGAACGTCTACTGGCCGAGCGTGAACATCATCCAGCAATGTCTCGCCGTCCTCCTGCCGCTTTTGTTCTTCGTGGCGGGCAACTGGGGGCTGACGACGCTGTTTGAGGGCAAGGGCACGTTCAAGGATGTCTACATCGCCACCTGCTACGCGCTGACGCCCTACGTCATCCTGCAAGCGGCGATGATTCTCCTCGCAAACGTCATTACCGCCAAGGAAGGCGCGTTCTACTACGTTCTGGAGGGGCTGTCGCTGGGCTGGAGCGGTGTTCTCATCATCTGCGGCATGATGCAGACGCATGACTACTCGCTGGGCAAGACGCTGCTGTTCACCATCATGACGCTGCTGGCGATGGTCGTCATCATCTTCCTGCTGCTGCTGTTTTTCTCGCTGGTTGGCGACGGCATCGGCTATTTCGTCTCCCTCTACAAAGAAGTGCTGTTCCGTCTGTACTGACGAAAGGAGAAAGTATCCATGAAACGACGCATCCTTGTGCGGGGCGTGCTGGTTCTGATTCTTCTTCTGGCACTTTATCCGCTGACGAAATTCGTCATTCTTCCGCTCTTTGACACCTCCGGCGAGCTGGAAGGGCACGACGTGCCGCTTTACGGCTACTCAGAGCCTGACACGCCGATGGTCATGGAGAATGACGCTCTCCGCTTTGAGCTTGACCCGGCGACGACCCACTTCACCCTCACCGACAAGCGCACCGGGCACGTCTGGCTGTCCTCGCCTGATAACGCGGACAGCGACCCGATTGCCCTGCCGGTGGAAAAGAACAAGCTGAACTCCACCTTGAGCCTCACCTACGCCGCCTCCACCGGCATGACCACCCAGTTCACCTCGCAGGAACACAGCATTTCAAACGGGGTCTACGAAGTGCTGATGCAGGAGGATGGCAGCGTCCGCGTGAACTACTCCGTCGGACGCGTGCAGCGGTCTTTCCTCATGCCGACTGCCATTGGCGACGCGCGAATGCAGCAGTTCATGGAGAAAATGACCTCCAAGCAGAAGAAGGACATCAAAGAATACTACCGTGAATACAATATTGACAAGCTCCGCAAGACTGACGACAAGGCCGCTTTGCTCGCCGCCTACCCCGATTTGGCGGAAGAGCACGTCTGGGTGCTGCGCGACGGCACAAAGGATCACCTGAAGCAGCGCTGCGAAAGCATCTTTGCCGAAGTGGGCTACACAGCGGAGGATTTGGCATACGACAACAGCCGCATCGTGCAGGCGGGCAGCACCATCGCCAAAGCCGTTTTCAACGTCTCGATGGTATTCCGTTTGGACGGCAGCGACCTTGTTGTCGAAGTACCGCTAGATGACCTTGCTTACGACGTGGATTATCCGCTGACGAGCCTGACGCTGCTTCCGGCTTTCGGCGCGGGCGGTACGGCGGATGACGGCTTCCTGTTCGTCCCCGACGGCAGCGGCGCGATTATCCGCTTCAACAACGGCCGCGTTTCCCAGCGCGCCTACTACGCCAACCTCTACGGCTGGGACTGGGCGTCCATCCGCACGCAGGTGACGAACGAAACACGCATCAACTTCCCGGTTTTCGGCGTTTCGGGCGACAGCGGGGCCTTCATCTGCATTCTGGAGGACGGCGCGTCGTGGGCGGGCATCGGTGCGGACATTGCCGGCCGCCTGACCTCCTACAACACCGTCAACGCAACGTACACCATCGTCCACGGCGACGCCTACGACGTTTCCGAGCGCACGAACAACGCCGTCTACATGTTTGAAACAGCGCATCCGACGGGCTTCATCCGCCAGCGCTACCGTTTTCTGCCCGAATCGGGCTACATGGACATGGCGGCGTCCTACCGCGACTACCTGACCTGCAAGTACCCGGATTTCGCCGCACAGACGGTGGAAGCGGACGCGCCGCTGAGCATCGAGCTGATTGGCGCGATTGACAAGGTGCAGCAGGTGGCGGGCGTGCCTACCAGCGTCCCGATTGCCATGACGACTTATGCGGAAGCGAAAGACCTCCTGCGCGAGCTTGTCACCCGCAATCTGGTGCAGAACATGTCGATTCGCTACGCCGGATGGATGAACGGCGGCATGAATCAGCAACTGCTCTCCTCCGTCCGCCTGATTCGGCAGCTGGGAACGCAGGAGGAGCTGTTCTCCTTCGCACAGAATGCCGCGATTGCGGGTGTGCCGCTCTATCTGGACGGTTTGACGGCTTTCGCGCGCGACAGTGGCCTGCTGGAGGGCTTCATCGCCTTCCGCGACGCTGCCCGTTTCACCACGCGGGAAGAAGCGGAAATCCCCGAATACAGCCCAATCTGGTACGGCGCGAACGACGACCGCGACACCTACTACCTCGTCAAGCCCGCCATCGCCATGCGCAGCGTCAACGCCTTGGTGGACGCGGCGGCTTCCTACAGCGCAGGCGTTTCCTTCCGCGACATCGGGTACATGCTCTCCGCTGATTACGACAGCAAAAACCACACGACCCGCGAAGCCGTGCTGCATCAGCAGGCGGAAAAGCTCGCTGAACTCAAGGCATCCGGGCGCGACGTGATGATTCGTCAGGGCAACGACTACGCCGCGGTTCAGGCGACGCTCATCACCGACATGGACTTCGACGGCGGACAGTATTCCATCATCGACGAGTACGTCCCCTTCTACCCGCTGGCGCTGCACAGCCGCGTATCCTACACAGGCGCATCACTGAATCTGGCGGATGACGCGGAGGAAGTCCTCCTGCGCAGCGCGGAAGTGGGCGCGGGTCTGCAATACACGCTGACCGCCCAGAGCGCGCGCGTTTTGCAGGATTCCACCTACTCCGAGTTCTACGGCGCGGACGCGTCGCTCGTGCTGGATGACATCACCGCACAGGTCGCGCAGTACCGTCAGACGCTTTCGGGCATCTTCAATCAGGAAATGACAGGCCATGAACGCGTCGGGAACGTCACCATCACGACTTACGCAAACGGCACACGCGTCTACGTCAACTTCGGCTATACCGACGCGGCGGTGGATGGCATCACCGTTCCCGCCCGCAGCTATGCAGCGCAACAGGAGGTGAGCAAATGAGTGGCAAACGCATTTCCATTCGTGCGCGCCGAGCAGTATCCGGCTATCTGTTCATTCTGCCCTTCATCATCGGCTTCCTGTGTTTCATGCTGCTGCCGCTGGTGGATTCCTTCTGGATGAGCCTGTGCCGCGTGGACGTGACCGCCGGACAGGGCTTCCAGACGACCTTCATCGGGCTGGACAACTACATCCGCGCCTTCACCATTGACCCGGAGTTCAACAAGCTGCTCAGCGAAGAAATCGGCGTGATGGTCACGCACACCATTGCGATTCTCGTCGTGTCCTTCGTCATTGCCATCGTACTGAATCAGGAATTCAAAGGGCGCGCGTTCGTCCGCGCTATCTTCTTCCTGCCCGTTATCCTCTCCAGCGGCGTTCTCATCGGCTTGGAGACGGACAACACCCTGATGGCGGGAATGCAGCAGATGATGGCGGAGTCCTCCCCGTTCACGCTGTCCGAATCGCTGATGAAGATTCTCAAACTCACGGGCATCGGCAGCGACGTGCTGGACATCGTCTTTTCCCTGATTGACGAAGTGTACGACATTGTGATGGCAAGCGGCATCCAGATTGTCGTTTTCCTTTCCGGTCTGCAGAACGTTCCGCGCAGCCTGTACGAAGCGGCGGATGTCGAGGGCTGCTCGAAGTGGGAAGCCTTCTGGACGATTACCTTCCCGATGGTCTCCCCCCTGCTGATTGTCAACATCATCTACACCATCATCGACTTCTTCATGAAGACAGACAGCGAAGTCATGAAGAAAATCAATGAAGAAATGACGCTGAAATACAACTACGGCTTCTCCTCCGCGATGGCTTGGGTGTATTTCGCCATCACGATTGTCCTCATCGGCGTAAGTGCCCTGATGCTGAAAGGAGTGGTGAGCAGCGATGAGTAAGCAGACCGCGACCCACGCTCATCCCAGCGGCAGCTTCTGGGCGCGCAACCGCAAGTCCGGCGGATATCTGCTCCGCAAGACGGTGCGGCGCAAGGGCTATCAGCTGATTCGCTTCCTGCTGCTGTTCGGGCTTTGCTTCATGATTATCCAGCCCCTGCTGGACAAGCTGAGCGTCTCGTTCATGGCGGAGCGCGACCTGTACGACTCCACGGTCATCTCGATTCCGCGCCACCTGACGACGGCGAATTACTCCCTCGCCGCCAGCAAAATCCTGCTGAATTACGGCACGACGTTCCTGAACACGCTGATCGTCTCCCTCGCGGTGTCGGTGCTGCAAATTGCCGCCTGTACGCTCGTGGGCTACGGCTTTGCGCGTTTCGAGTTCCCGTTCAAGAAGTTCTGGTTCGCGGCGGTCATCATCACCGTCATCATTCCGCCGCAGACGATTTCGTCCTCGCTTTACCTGCACTTCAACTTCTTCGACATCTTCGGCATTTTCAAGGCGACGACGGGCAGCAGCCTGAATCTGCGCGGCTCGCCCATCCCCTACGCACTCATGTCCGCAACGTGCATGGGGCTGAAGAACGGGCTGTACATCTACATGATTCGCCAGTTCTTCACCGGCATTCCGAAGTCGCTGGAGGAAGCGGCGTATGTGGACGGATGCAGCATCTTCAAGACGTTCTGGCGGGTGATTCTGCCCGACGCCGTGCCGATTCTGGTCTCCTGCTTTCTGTTCTCCTTCGTCTGGCAGTGGACGGACACGTTCTACTCCAAGCTGTTCTTGGGGAACATCAAGCTCCTGAGCCTTGAAGCCTCTACCGTCGCCGACCGCCTGAACAGCTACGTTTCCATTCAGCTGGGGCTTTCCGGCGGCGCGTCGATGGGCTATCAGCAGCAGATGGTTTCGACCGCCACGCTGATGCTCGTCGCCCCCCTGCTCGTCCTCTATCTCTTCGCCCAGCGTTCCTTTGTCGAATCCATCGCCGCGAGCGGCATCAAGGGATAATGGGGAGGCGCCAGAGGCTCTGCCTCTGGACTCCGGCAGGGCTCTGCCCTGCACCCGCGAAGGGTCTTCGACCCTCTCGACACCCTTTTCGCGATTGAGTTGGTGACACTCTCATACTGGTTCCGCGTGTTTATTGGGGGGACGCAAGGGGCGCTGCCCCTTGACTCCGCCAAAGGGTCTTCGACCCTCTGGACTCCCTTTCGCGCGATTCAGTTGGTGACAACTGCATACAATGTCCGCGTGTTTATTGGGGAAACGAACCTGCGGTTCAGAGGTACTTCACCTTCACCGTCGGCGGAAGCATCTCCGGCACGTCCTGCCCCTTCGCCAGCACCAGCACCTCGATGCGGTACAGGCGCATCAGCTCCGGCAGCGTCAGTTTCTCCGTCTCCAATTCCAACACGCGGTCAACGCACCGCAGCGCCAGCAGCGAACTTTTCCGCACATCCTGCGCACATCCGGTCAGCGCGACCGTCAGGTGTCCGCCCTCGTCCTTCGCGCGGGTCAGGAACGCAATCGCCTCGTGCGACAAGTCCGCAAATTCCCCGATAACCATCACGCGGCGCATGATGCCGCCGGAAATGTGGCGCATGAGGGCGCTCTCGAAGCGCACCGCCAATTCGCTCTGACGCACTTCGCTCGTCTTGTCGCGCGTCATGAGCGCCAGCGCCATGTCCTTCGCGCTGATTTCGCCCTTCACGACTGCGTTCACCGCCTTGGCAATCGGCATTTCCACCTGATAGCGCTCCATCAGCTGCATGGCGGCGGGCAGCGCGTTGATGCCCTCCACCGTGCCGACCTGCCGAACGGCTTCCTGCGGCGGAACACCCTGTCCGATGAGGATGCCGCAGCGGTTGTTGCGGCTGTGCATGGACGTTGCGGTCACGATGAGATCGCCGATGCCCGCCAGTCCGCCGAACGTGTACTCCGCGCAGCCCATTTTCAGCCCCAGACGGCTGATTTCGGCAATGCCGCGCGTGATGAGGGCGGCGCGGGCGTTGTCGCCGTTGCCCAGCCCGCTGGAAATGCCGACGGCGAGCGCCTCGATGTTCTTCATCGCGCCGCACAGCTCCACGCCGAGCACGTCCGTGTTCGTATAGGTGCGCATACAGGTGTTCATGAACACGTCCTGCACCGTTTCCGCCACCTGCATGTCCGTGCAGGCGGATACGATGGAAGTCGGCATATCAAGCGCGACTTCCTCCGCGTGGGTCGGGCCGGACAGCGCGACGAGTTTCACATGGTCATGCTGCCCGTCCTTGCTCAATTCGTCGCGGATGACCTCGGTCATGGTCATGAGTGTGTCCGGCTCAATGCCCTTGGCAACATCCACGATAATCTGTCCGTCCGGGATGAACGGGCGCGCGCTTTCCGCCGTCTGCCGAATGGCGATAGACGGCACGGCGAAAAGCAGAATATCCTTGCCGCTTGCCACTATCTGCAAATCGCAGGTGAAATGCACCGTTTCGGGGATGACCAGCCCCGGCAGCGCGGGATGCGTGCGCGTAGCAGACAGATTTTCGATTTTCTTCGGGGATCTTGACCAGACGGTTACATCATGCCCATTGCGGTGCAAAAGCCGCGCCAGCGCAATGCCCCATGTGCCGGAGCCAAGAATGCCAATTGTCGTCTGGTTATTCATGCGATGTTTCTCCTTCTGCTGGATGATGGACGTTCAGCTCGCGCATCAGCATCTCGTAAAACTCCCTCTGATCGCGCCGCAGCCGAATGAAATGCCCTTCGGGATTCAGGAAGCAGTGTTCGGACGAGCCGGTGAACACACGCGTTCCGTCCTGCTTCGTCATGTCGTAGCCAATCGTCAGCACGACGCCGTTGAACGCCTCCACGCGCACATCCACCGTGATGCGGTCGTCGAACGTCGTCGTCGCCAGATACTTGCAGTTCACCGCCGTCACGGGCGAAATCACCCCGCGGCGCTCCAGTTCCGCATACGGGAAGCCGAGCTGCTCCAGATACGCCACGCGCGCTTCCTCCATGAAGCGGATATAATTCGAGTGGTGCGTCACGCCCATGCGGTCGGTTTCATAATACTGCACCCGATGTGTTAATGCTTGCATTGCTTACCAATTCAGGCGGCATCCGTCCGCGGAGCAGCCCGTTTCCTCCTGATTTTCTTCCGCCGGAATCACGCCGCGCAGCACGTCTGTCATTTCCGGCAGCGTGTACGCCCGCAAGCGGATGCGCTGCCCGTTGACGAAGAGAATCGGCACGCCGCGCGGATGATAGGTGTCCAGCGTGTTTTGGATGGCGGTCTTCACGTCGTCCGCGTAGGCGCGGTTTTCGAGCGCCTGACGCATTTCGTTCGCGTTCAGCCCAATGTCCGCCGCCAGCGCGCACAGCACGTCAATTTGCCCGATGTCGCGCCCCTCGACCCAATACGCGCGGTAAACCCGGTCGCTCCACGCTTCGTGCTTGCCCGATTTTTCCGCCAGCACCGCCCCTTCAAACGCGAGATACGTCATTGGGCGCGGGCGGATTTCCGGCGGAAGCTGCATGTTCAGCCCGACCGCCTCCGCGGGTTCTTTCAGCCGCGCGAAATACGCCCGATGCTCCTCGTCGCAGATGTCGGTCGCCTCGCCGCCTTCGGGGGTCAGCGCATACGGATGCTCGATGATTTCCGCCTCTTGGTGCAGCGTTTTCAGCGCCGCGCGGAGGTTTTCTTTCGTGACAAGGCAGAACGGACACACATAGTCCGTCAGAAAATCAATGGTCAGCATGGGGGTCTTCTCCTTTCGGGGGATAATCAGCCGTCGTCGTCGCGCCAGCACTCGTTTTTCGCGCTGCCATCGCGGTACGTCGGTTCATAGGGCGACATGTCCTCGTCGTCCTCATCAGGGGACACGCGGTCGCTGTCGTCAGGAATTTTGCGGATGCGCTCCATCTTCGCCGCCTCCTTGCGTTCTGCCTTCTATCATACCACTTTCGCGGGAGGACTGCAAGGGGAAAGAAAAAGCGCCTTGCCCCGGATGGTATGCGGGGCAAGGCGGAAAGGGATTTGCTTGCGGGTTAGTTGTTCAGCCAGTCGTTGGCGTCGGGGTAGGTGTAGGGGATGTTGTTGGTTTTGGCGTACTCTAAGGCGTAGGAGTTGCGGGGGACAGTTAGGGTGAGGATGAAACAGTAGTAGAACGCGCTGTCGCCAATAGAGGTAACGAAATCGGGGATGGAGACGGAGGTCAGGTGGTAGCAGGAGTAGAACGCGCCGTCGCCAATGGAGGTAACGGAATCGGGGATGGAGACGGAGGTCAGGGAAGAACACCAGGCGAACGCGCTGTCGCCAATGGAGGTAACGGAATCGGGGATGGAGACGGAGGTCAGGGAGTCGCAGGAGGAGAACGCGCCGTCGCCAATGGAGGTAACGGAATCGGGGATGGAGACGGAAGTCAGGGAAGAACAAAAGGCGAACGCGCTGTCGCCAATAGAGGTAACGGAATCGGGGATGAAGACGGAGGTCAGGGAGTAGCAGGAGTAGAACGCGCCGTCCCCAATGGCGGCAATGCCCTGTGGAATGGTATAAGTTGAAGACTTGATGCCGGCAGGATAAGAAATCAAGGCTTTATCGGCTTTTCGGAACAAAACGCCATCAATGGTGGCAAAATACAGATGCTCAGGAGAAACAGAAATTGTTTTCAGTGCGGAACAGGCTGCAAAAGGATTCGTACCAATTTGTTCAACGGAATCGGGGATGGAGACGGAGGTCAGAAAAGTGCAGCCGGCGAACGCGCCGTAGCCAATGGAGGTAACCGTCTTTCCAGCAATCTTTGCAGGAATGGTAAGGCGGTCTGCGCTCCCGTTGTACTTTGTAATTTCTATCGTACCATCATCCAGCAGCGCATACTCATAGTCACCAGACGTGAACGTCTCACGCTCATCATCCGCCACCGCGCCCGTCCAGCAGGCGCACATCATCACAACGACCATCAGCAGAGCTAAGAAGCATTTGTTTTTCATAGAAACAACCTCCTTTATGTCATTATCATACACTATTCCCTCCATGTGTCAATACGATTGCAAAAAAACTCCACACGGATGCCGCTACGGACATTCTTTGCCTCCCTTGAAGCCTGTATACGAAAATATTTGTTCGTGTTCGCCTTGCATGTGCCGGACAAAATGTGCTATACTGTGTTCCTAAGCCAAGGAGGATTGCAACGATGAACGACCAAATCATCATTCGCGGCGCAAGGGAGCACAACCTGCGCAATGTCAGCTTGACCGTCCCGCGCGACAAGCTCGTTGTATTTACGGGGCTGTCCGGGTCGGGCAAAAGCTCGCTGGCGTTCGATACCATTTATGCCGAGGGACAGCGGCGTTATGTGGAAAGCCTGTCCAGCTATGCGCGGCAGTTTCTGGGGCAGATGGAGAAGCCCGATGTTGACCAGATTGACGGCCTGTCCCCCGCCATCTCTATTGACCAGAAAACCACCAGCCGCAATCCGCGCTCGACCGTCGGCACGGTGACGGAAATCCACGATTATCTGCGCCTGCTTTATGCGCGCGTGGGGCATCCGCACTGCCCGAAGTGCGGCAAGGAAATCCGCCAGCAGACCGTTGACCAGATGGTGGATGCAATCGTCGCCTATCCAGAAGGCACGAAGCTGATGGTGCTGTCGCCCGTCATCCGCGGCAAAAAGGGCGAACATGTCAAAGTGTTCGAGGAGGCGCGCAAGAGCGGTTTCGCGCGCGTGCGGGTGGACGGCGAGCTGTATCGGCTGGAAGAAGTGCCGGCGCTGGACAAAAAGAAGAAGCACTCGATTGAAATCGTCGTTGACCGCCTGATTGTCCGCCCCGGCAAGGAGTTCCAGAGCCGTCTGGCGGATTCCATCGAGACGGCGACGAAGCGCTCCGGTGGCTTGGTCATCATGGACATGATGGACAAGGGCGAACTGCTCTTCTCCATGAATTACGCCTGCCCGGACTGCGGCATCTCCATCGAGGAACTCAGCCCGCGCATGTTCTCCTTCAACAGCCCCTATGGCGCGTGTCCGGCGTGCAGCGGGCTGGGCTACCGCATGGTGGTAAGTACAGATATTCTGTTCCCGGATAAGTCGCTGTCCCTGCGGCAGGGCGGGCTGAACGCGATGGGCTTCGGCTCGGCGGATGGCGACGGCGTGACGGCGCAGTATTTCCAAGCCTTATGCGACAAGTACGGCTTCACGATGGATACGCCGATTCAGGAGATTCCCGAAGCGGGCATCCATGCCCTGCTCTACGGCACGGGCAGCGAGAAACTGACCATGACCTATGACACGCCCAGCGGCAGGGGAACGTATTCCACGACGTTCGAGGGCGTGATTCCGTCCTTGGAGCGCCGCTATGAGGAAACAGGCAGTGAAGCCATGAAAGCCGCCTATGAAGAGTACATGGCGGAAGAACCCTGCCCCGTCTGCCACGGCAAGCGCCTGAAGCCGGAAGCGCTGGCGGTCACGGTCGGCGGCAAGAATTTGTATGAGGTGTCCAGCCTGTCCATCACGGACGCGCGGGCGTTCTTTCAGTCGCTGGAACTGACGGAGAAGGAAAGCATGATTGCCGCGCAGATTTTGAAGGAAATCAACGCGCGCATGGGCTTTCTGGAGGACGTCGGGCTGGGCTACCTGACATTGGCGCGCGCGGCAGGGTCGCTGTCCGGCGGCGAGGCGCAGCGAATCCGGCTGGCGACGCAGATTGGCTCAGCGCTCATGGGCGTGCTGTATATTCTGGATGAGCCGTCGATTGGCCTGCATCAGCGCGACAACATGAAGCTCATTAACACCTTGAAGAAGATGCGCGACTTGGGCAACACGCTGATTGTCGTCGAGCACGACGAGGACACGATGTACGCGGCGGACTGGATTGTGGACGTCGGGCCGGGCGCGGGCATTCACGGCGGAAACATCGTCGCGGAAGGCACGGTGGAGGATATCAAGCGCAATCCGAACAGCATCACCGGGCAGTACCTGTCGGGCAAGAAGCGCATCGAGATTCCCGACGTGCGCCGTCAGCCGAAGGGCTTCCTGACCATCCGCGGCGCGAAGGAGCATAATCTCAAGAACATTGACGTGAAAGTGCCGCTGGGCTGCCTCTGCTGCGTGACGGGCGTGTCGGGGTCGGGCAAATCCAGCTTGGTGAACGAAATCCTCTACAAGCACTTGGCGAAGGTGCTGAACCGCGCGAAAACCCGTCCCGGCGCGTTTGACAAGATGGAGGGCGTGGAGCAGCTGGACAAAATCATCTGCATTGACCAAAGCCCCATCGGGCGCACGCCCCGGTCGAATCCGGCGACGTACACCGGGCTGTTTGACCAGATTCGCAAGCTCTTCGCCGCCTCCCCCGAAGCGAAGGCGCGCGGCTACAAGGAAAACCGCTTCTCCTTCAACGTCAAGGGCGGGCGGTGCGAAAATTGCTGCGGCGACGGGATGCTGAAAATCGAAATGCACTTCCTGCCGGACATTTTCGTGCCGTGCGACGTGTGCAAGGGCAAGCGCTACAACCGCGAGACGCTGGAAGTGACCTACAAGGGCAAGAATATCTCCGACGTGCTGGACATGAACATCGAGGAAGCCATTACGTTCTTCGAGAACCACGAGAGCATCCGCCGCAAGCTCGAAACGCTCTACGACGTCGGCTTGGGATACATGAAGCTGGGGCAGGCATCGACGACCCTTTCCGGCGGCGAAGCGCAGCGCGTGAAGCTGGCGACGGAGCTCAGCCGCCGCGCGACAGGCAAGACGCTTTATGTCTTGGACGAGCCGACGACCGGGCTGCACATGGCAGACGTGGACAAGCTCATCGGCGTTTTGCAGCGCCTGACCGAAACGGGCAACAGCGTGCTGGTGATCGAACACAATCTGGATGTCATCAAGGTGGCGGACTACCTGATTGACCTCGGCCCGGAAGGCGGCGACAAAGGCGGCGAAATCGTCTGCGAAGGCACGCCGGAGGAAGTCGCCGCGTGCGAAAAGTCGTACACGGGGCAGTTCCTCAAGAAGATGCTGGGGAAACGCTGATTTCTGCCGCGCAATGCGGATGCCGTCAGCGCGAATCCGATTCCGAAGCGAATCACCATTTGAAAAATTGACGAGGCGGGTGTGCCTGCCATCAGCGGAGCGCACCCGCTTTCTGCTGCGCGAAAATGCAACATTCCCGGAAATATGTTGAAATTCATCGAAAAACGCGATATAATGGAACAAGTTAATCTGCCGGAAAGGGGTGAGCGGCTTGAAGAAACATGGAATCCGCGGCCTGCTGATGCTGATGCTGACGCTGATTTGGGCGCTTATTGGCGCGGCATGGGCGGAGGAAATGCTGCCCGCCTCCATCCGCGAGGCGCAGTCCGCTGAAGAGGCAAACGCGCTGCTCATCCAGTCTGATACCGGCGAACGCTTGAATGTTGTGAGCGGGCAAGTCCGCCTGATTGTCCAGACGCGGCGCGACGACATGTTCTGCGCTGATTACTGGCGTTCGGGCGAGGAAAAAGGCGAATTTGACCTGACTGCGAAGGAAAACCGTTACGGCGCGCCTTATGCCTACTACATCGGCACCATGTGCACGCGTGCGGTGTACTCGATGGCGCTGTCCTACCTTGGCGTGGATATGACCCCGGTGGATATGAGCGTCCTTGTCCAGCGGCGCACGCTGAATGAGCCGTACGACGAAATCACGGCGCTGGTGGATGGTTTGGCGCGGCGTGGATTGACCGAAGCGACATTTGATGAAATGATGGCGCAGTATCTCAACGATGAGCGATATTCGCCGCTGTATATATATATGAAGCGGACGAACGGTGTGGGCCATGCGCTGCTGATTGTGGGGTATAATGCGGAGCGAAAACGGTTTGTGGCGGTTGATCCGTCGCCGCGCGGATTTCAGGGGAATACGGTGCGGACGTATGAATTGTCGTTTGCGCAGAATCGCCAGCGGGTGATGCGCTGCCCGTATGCGAAGGACTTGGAAGGCGCAAAGGTCTTGCAGGTGTATCAGTGGTATTGGATAGGAGAAGAAACAGAAAAAGAATAGGCGCGGCACAAAGGGGCTAAACACGCGGAAAAAGGATGGAGAAGAAGCCGTCTCCATCGCGCAGAGGGGTCAAAAGGGGAACTTCGCACGTCCGCAGACGCGCCCCCTAAGACGCGCTATTACACCCTCGTCTGTCCTAAACACAGCCGTGTAACCTTTTCTTCATGTTCCGCAACGTTCAAAGTAGCCTCTTCCGCAAATTGTATTCAAATTGTACACCACCTGTACTTCAACTGTTTTTTTTGCATTTTCCAGCCGAAAACAGCCTATTTTTTACATTCATCACTTTTCTTTTTCTCGCATCCGTGATAGAATAGAAGCGTGAATACTTCTTATTGTGCAGTCGGACGTCAGGCAGTAGCAATTTGAAAGTTCCGTCTCTCCTTGTGTTTGTTTTGTCGAATTCTCATTTCCATTTTTTGCTGCCGATTTTGAAGGAGGTCCTTTCCCGTGGATGATGCGAAACGCCCTGCGCCAGAAACCGTCAATTTCTCATCCTGCCGAGTTGTGAGCGTCCGCGCTGTACCCGCCGCAAGCCCGAACTTCGCGCCGGTGTACTGCCTAATGACGTCGGAGGTGGATGGTTTCCCCATACAGCAGGCAATTCCGCTCATCCCGCTTGGCGAAGCGGTGCAGGGCGCACAGACAGCGCAAGCCGTTCGACCCGCACAGCCCATGCCTTCCGTGTCGTCGTCCACTGCATCCGCCCGCCCGAAGCCGCCTCAGCTGCCCCTGCCGAAATCGCAAATCCCGACGCAGTGGGAGATTTCCAGTCTGCTGTCGTCTCTCGGCGTGCCTGCGCGTCTGTCCGGCTTCTACTATCTGGTGGATGCGATTCTGTATCTCCTGTGTCAGCCCATTGAGACGCGCTGCATGACGATGGAAGTCTACCCGACCGTTGCGCGACGATACTAGATTGCGCTGATCTTCGATCAGATCTACTACCGCCTTGTTCCGTCCGTCGGGCAGGCGCTCGGCATTTCCTGGCTGATGCAGAGTCCCCTGGCCAGCACGCAGACGGCGCTGCCCGCCGTGGTCTTCGTCAACGTTTGGCAGGCGGTCGCCATGCCGACGCTGATCTTCATTGCGGGCCTGCAATCCGTGCCGCAGGATCTCTATGAGTCGGCGATGCTCGACGGCGCGACGGTGTTCAACCGCTTCCGCTACATCACCTTCCCGTACCTCATGCCCACCTTCACCATCAACATGGTCCTCGCCATCAAGAGCGGCATCACCTCCTTCGACTACGCCTACGCCCTGACGGCGGGCGGCCCCTCCCGTTCCACGACGGTGATCGGCATCCTGATCTACAACGACGCTTTCAACAATATGAAGTTCTCCCTCGCGAACGCGGAGGCTGTGATTCTCTTCATCATCATTGCGCTGCTGTCGATGGTGCAGATTAAAATCTCGAGCAAAGGCGGTGTCAATCAGCTATGAAAGGACTCAAGCGGGAAGGCCTCGGCTGGAGAATTGGCCGCGACGTCGTCATTGCGCTCGGCCTCATCCTGATTCTGGCCCCCCTTTACGTGGTGATTGTGAACACCTTCAAGGATCTCGAGGAGGCGAGCAAGGGCTTCTTTGCCCTGCCGCAGAGCCTGAATTTCCAGAATTATGAGGAGCTGTTCAGCAAGAATAACTTCTGGAACTACGTGAAGAATTCCGCCTACATCACCGTGATCTCCATCATCCTGGTCATCATCATCAACCCGGCCGTCTCCTACGCCATCGCCCGGAACTTCCACCGCCGGTATTACAAGGCCGTCTACTTCTACATTATTCTCGGCCTGTTCATCCCCTTCCAGGTCATCATGCTGCCGGTTACGAAGATCATGACCAACATGAACCTGCTCAGCCCGAACGGCCTGATCCTGCTCTATGCGGCGCTCAGCCTTTCCAAGGGCGTGTTCATGTTCGTCAACTACATTCAGAGCCTGCCCTACGAGGTCGAGGAAGCGGCGCGCATCGACGGCTGCAACGCCTTCCAGGTCTACACGAAGATCGTTCTGCATCTCATCGGTCCCATGCTCGCCACCCTGATCGTCATGGACACGCTGTGGTTCTGGAACGATTTCCAGCTTCCCCTGATGATCCTGAACAAATCCCCGGATTACTGGACGCTCCCGCTGTTCCAGTACAATTTCAAGTCGGAGTATTCCTTCAACTACACGATGGCGTTCACCG
>OGXX01001258.1_pt1 | contig 25936 bp, 24 predicted proteins | sample 1576301 | NCBI WGS metagenome assembly OGXX01 (sample SAMEA3541469, study PRJEB24748) | human gut metagenome | biome: human gut; feature: human-associated habitat; material: faeces | place: China | collected 2012
AGCACCAGCGGCGGGTGGACGCTGGTAAGGAGGCTGTGAAGGCCGCTTTGGCAGAAATTGAGGAAAACGCCGAAGAGGGCGAAGAGGGCATGGAAGAAGAGGCGAAGGAGATCGAAGAGAACGCCGAGGACTATGCTCAAATGGAGGACAGCAATGCGGCCTTTTGCGGCGACAAGAAAGCGCGTGCTGCCCTGATGGCCAGATATTCCGAAAAGCGCCTGAAAGTCAATAAGGGCAAGCGTAAGAAAGTTTTCGCCTGGGACAACATTCCTGGCGGCCATACCGGCGGCGAGGATGGCATTGACGCCATGCTGGGCCGCATCAACGGCTGATCAGAAAATGCGAGACAAGTGACAAAAAAGGAGCGTGAGAAAACATGGCATACATTGCGAACACCGCTTTTGAGGTGAAAGTATCCAACCACGAATTTGATTCTGTGGCCAACATCACGGGCGTTTTTCAGAATGGCAGCGACACGGATGAGATTTGTTCGGCGGGATTTTTGTGCGTAAAGGACGTGCTGACAGCCAACGAGGGCTACGAAAAGGTAGGACCCGAGGAAGACGTTACCATCAACAACGGAAATACCTGGACCATGAAGGCAGCAGCATCCTCTACGACGGTGCAGACCCCCATCTACGCTTGCAACACCTTTAACGTCAACCAGATCACCGACTCCGCCACGGGGGCTGTGTACAAGGTGGGCGGCAACACCCTGGGTCTGGCTGTGCCGGCAGGGGAACGAAGCACGTTTACCAAGATCGAGTTTGACGGCAACCACATCTATCGGTTCGGCGCGGGCAATGTGTCGGGTGAAGTTTCCACCAACAAGTTCTTCACCATCGACAACGGCCTGCTCAAGCCTGCGGCGGCGGCCCCTGCGACGGGGAACACGCCCTATTTCCAGCTGGTGGGCAGCGGGAACTTTACCCAGGGCGCTTATAACGGCTTCGCTTACTACGACGTACTGTCCGCCTGTACGGGCGGGACGGGCGCGGCCAGCGCGGCGACGGACTACAATTCCCTGACCAATAAACCGTCGATCAACAGTGTAACGCTGGAGGGGAATAAGACAACCGAAGACCTGCATATCAGTGCCGGCGGCTGAGAGGAGTGAGAGAACATGATTAAATTTAACAGCATCAACCAGGCCGTCTTCAACAGCTCTGCCCCGGAGTTTAACGCCGTGGAGAGTGAACGGGCCGACATTGTGACCTGTGGCCGGCTTCTGATGATGGAGCACACAGGCAAGAGCGCCAACATCCTGCGGAAACTGGAGAACCGGCCCGAGGAGTACGCTCCCGTGCTGACCGGCGCCCCTGGCAGCGGGCGCAACTACGGCGAGACCAACAAGAATTTGCAGGCCAAGCTGATGATGTACTGCGCCAAGCGTGCGTGTGCGGTAACGGGAGAGATCCCACCGGCGGACTTCCAGGAGATGCAGAAGCAGCAGCGGAAGTTTCTGACCAACAGCATCTTTCTGAAAACGCTGTCCGGGGTGGTGCGGGACATCGTGACCCCCATTCTTCCGATCACCTACTCCTCCGCCCTGGACTGGATGGCGGAGATCGTATCGGTGCCGCCGGGCCAGACCTATGAGCTGGATGTGATGAGCAACGACATCTTTGTGTTCCAGGATGACTCCTGGGGCGCTTCCAGGTCCAAGCCCAGCAACTACCTGTACAGCTATCCCATCACCCTGAACCCCACGCTGCGGACAGCCAAGGCCACCATTAAGTGGTATCAGTTGGTGGGCAACGACGCGGATATGGGCGCGTTCTTCAACGCCATTTCTGCCGGCATGTACAACAAAATCACCGCGCTGTGGAACAAGTCCATGCAGGCGGCCACAGGAAACCAGTTCTATGTGCCGACGAACATGAGTTTTACCAACACCACGGCCAACTGGGTTACTGCGGCCAAGAAGGTGAGTATGGTCAACGGCACCAAGTACCGGAACGTGGTGGCTTTCGGCGATCCCTCCGCCTTGGCCCAGGTGCTGCCCAGCGGCAACGCCAACGCTTCCAGCGTGAATCTGGACTCCGCCCTGTCCACCATGCTGGGCATTGAGTGGACCCGGTACGGCTATATCGGGGAGTATATGGGCATCCGTCTGATGCCCATTGACAACGCCGTTGTTCCCGGCACGCAGAACACGACGGTGACAGAGTTGATCCCCAGCGACAAGGTTTGGCTCTTCCCCATGAACGGCTATAAGCCTGTCTACATCGGCATGGAGGAGGGTACGCCCATTACGCTGGAACTGGACCCCAGCCAGACGGCGGATATGACCATTGATGTGCTGGTTTCCGTTTCTTTGGATTCTAAGGCGGTCTTTGGCAGCAAGGGAGCTGTCATCAACTTTTGAGCGACACTGCGGGAGGGGAGGACCTCCCCTCCCGCAGTCCCTTTTTTGATATGCGCTTAGAGGAACTTACACCGGTTCGACTCCGGCGGGGCGCGACTACATTCCGAAAGGAGAAAGACCCATGGGAAGAACATCCAGCGAAAAGACGGAAGGGATGCCCCCGGAGAAGAGGACGGCAGCCCAAACAGCAGAGAACGCCCCGGCTACGGGCGGGGAGGAAGAGAAGAAGACGGGGGGCAAAGGGACCCGGAGCGAGACGGTCCCTTCCTCTGCGGCACAAAAAAAGGAAGCGCTGGCCGAGAATGACGGAGAAGTGGAGGCCCTGAAAGAGACGGTGGCCAAACTGCAAGAGCAGTTACAGGCTGCACTGTCGGCCAAAGCGGCCCAGCCTGCCCAGGTCATCCAGGTGGTGACCCCGGACAGCGAGAAGGTGACGATGCGATTTCAGGCGGACGTGGCCGATGACAACGTGGCGGTGTTTGGCCCTTCCGGCCTGTACGGCCAGGTGACAGGCAAGATGGGGACCGTCGTGGTACCCAAGGCGGAGTGGTCACGGTTTTATACAGACAGCGTACGGCGGATGATCGACCGGAGATGGCTGGTGGTACTGACAGGCATGAGCGAGGACGAACGCAAACTCTTCCACTGTGCGTATAAAAAGGGAGAGGTGCTGGACGAGAAGGCTTTTGCGGGGCTGCTGGACATGGGGGAGGAACTGCTGAAGATTTTCCCCGAGCTGTGCATCTCCCACCAGCGGATGGTGGGGAAAGCCTTTTGGGAAGCTTACAACCAAGGAGACAGCCGGGCCAACGACCGGACGCTGATCGTAAAGCTGAACGAGCTGAGCAAGAAGGCCGCCGCTGGCAGCGGAGACAAGTTGTTGGAGAAGGGGGTATTCAACCCCGTTATCGAGGCCATGAACAAAAAAGATGCGGATTGATGCTAAAAACACCAGGAGAAAGGAGGATGTCCCTTGGCACAGAAAATTATGATTAACGGAGTGACGTACAGTGGAGTGTCATCCATCAAAATCCCGCTGGCCGATACCCCGGAAACGCTGGCCGTTTTCCCGGACACCTCAGACGCTACGGCCACGGAAGGGAACATCCTAAACGGTCAGACAGCCTATGTTGGAGGAAGCCTTGTGACAGGTGACATGCCCAACAATGGGGCCTATCGCCAGACCATTACGGCAGTGGCCCAGGTGGTGACCATACCGGAAGGCTATCACGACGGAAATGGGACGGTACAGCTTTCCGCAGAGGGACAGGAAGCATTGGTGCCTGGGAACATCAAGAACGGGGTGACCATTCTTGGGGTGTCCGGTGAAGCCAATGTAAACGATACCACTTTGCCGGACGCCGGTGCGACTGCGGGGGATATCCTGACAGGCAAGAAAGGGTGGGTCAACGGCGAGTTGGTGACCGGAACCATGGCGAGTAATGGGACGCTGACGCAGACCATCACCGCGCCAAGCCAGGTGGTGACGCTGAAGACAGGATACTATGCAGGCGGAACGGTGAAAATCAACGAGGCGGATCAGAAACTGCTGGTAGCCGGTAACATTAAAAGCGGTGTGACGATTCTTGGCGTGGACGGGGGCCCCAATGTCAACGACACCACCCTGACCTCAACCGCCGCTGGGGCAGGAGATATCGCATTGGGCAAGCAGGCCTGGGCCAACGGAGTTCTACTGACGGGGACGGGGAGTCAGCCCACCATTTCCTTGTCTGACGGGGTGCTGTCCATCAGCTGAGAAGAGGAGGTGAGGCTGTGGCGGCAACCGTAGTCATCAACGGCACTGTATATGCTGGCGCGGCTCAGGTGAGCCTGACAGGACAGAGCGGCGGGAAGAGCACTTATCTGTATGTAACGGGCGACCCCAGCCTCATCAGCCCCAGCGGCGCCGACATCACAATCAACGGCAGCGATTACAACGGGGTGAGTGTGGTGGAGCTTCCCATCCAAGGAGGCGGGACGGCACGGTATGTTCTGGCCGCCGGCGGAAGTTACACAACCTTGGAAGTGGCGGCAGGGCAGACCATCCATCAGGGGAACTACTTCACGATGCAGAAGCCTTTGTATCCAAGCGCGACGCTGTATCCCAGGACAACGCTGTATCCCAGCGCGGGGGATGGGGACACCATCTATCCTTGGTCTTCGGGGACGCCAAGCGGCATCGCCCTGGAGGACGGCGTCGGGGGAGAGACCATTTCAGTGTATCTGATGGGTTAACGGCAGAGAAAGGAGGCGGACGCTATGGGAACAAGTTGGGCGGAGGTGATTACCAACAGCGCCATGGTCTATATTGACGATCTTCGTTTACGGGAGGACCTGGCTGTGAACCCAGCACAGTTTTTTCGAAAGATGGCGCTGTATATGAACCAGGCGATTCCTCTGTTGAACCGGCCGCCGGAACTGCTGAACTTTTTGACGGTGGGGCTGATTCAGCCAACCTTTGGGGACAGCACCTGGACCAGCACCCAGGAAAGTACCGTCCAGGAAACCGTTGTAGAGACGGGCCAAGTTGGCTTTTCCCTTTTCTCCTGTGTGGTGAGCCGGGCGGACAGCCGGGGGAACGTGACTTTTACACCCTACACGGCGGCTGGCTATGACAGCGAGACGGGGAAAGTAACGTTCCCGGTGCAGGCGGCGGCTGGAACACAGTATGTGCTGGACTTTTATACGGACGGGAGTTTTGCGCAGACGCTGACGGCAACCCAGCAGTGGCTGCTGGGACAGGCGATTGCTTTGACGTGGGATGAGCGGTTCAGTCGGAACTGGCTGAACATGCAGCCGAAAGTCCACGACAACAGTTTTACGACAGTGAATGAGGGAACGTACACGGAGAAAGTGACGGCGCGGATGAAGAGTAACCGGGCGGCTTTCTTCGATGCACTGCAAAAGTATGAGCAGGACTGCGCGTTTCAGAACGTGGTGCCATACCCCCAAAAGACCGGGGGTGCACTGGTATAAAAGGGGGCGGTAGTATGCACGACGAACAGCAGAACATCCGCAACGCCCTGCTGCTGGGAGGCGAACTGGCCTGGGGGCCGGGCAACAGCCCAAGACAGTACGGCAGCCAGCAGAAGCAGTATTACGGCAGTGAAACGGCGGCCTTTGCAGACGTGTACGGTAAGTATGCCTCTGATACGGTGGAGGCCTTGGCACAGGGACTGGACCCGGAGAACCCCACTGCCTGGGAGACGGTGACGGTGCGCTTGGCGGACATGGTGAAGCCCTCGGCCACCACCGGCCGGCAGCCGGACGACTACAAAATGCTGATGGTGGTGGAGCGAGATATCACCTACATTCCACCGGGGGCCAAGTTTGTGACGATGGGAAGCACATGGCTGTGTACTGCCCCGGAAAATATCTCCAGCGTGTTTGCCAGCGGAATGGTGGAAAAGTGCAACGCCATGTGGAAGTATCTGGACTACTATGGCAACCTGCGGGAAGAACCTATGGCGGTGACCAACAGCCTGATCCGGGCCAGTTCCCCAGACCCGCAAGGTATGATGCTGATCACCAAAGGCTACTACGACGTGAAATGCCAGAACAATGCAGCCACCCAGCAGCTGAATGACAACAGCCGAATTATGCTGGGGACGGCAGCTTACTGCATTACAGGTTTTTCAGATGCCAACCAGGAATTTACGTCAGAGGAGAACAGTGTGAGACTGTTGGAGTTTACGCTTCGATATGAGGAGCCGAACCCGGAGATTGACGATTTGGAGAACCGGGTGGCCGGAGGAAAAGAGTTCTCATGGGAGATTGCAGTAACCGGCTTGCCGGTGATGGCAGCGGGACAGAAGGCGGTCTTTGCCGCAGACTCCGTGCGGTGTGGACGGCATGTGACGGGGACAGAAACTTGTCCCATTACCTACCAATGGAGCAGCACCAACCCAGCTGTGGCCACTGTGGATGAATCCACCGGGGAAGTGACCGCTGTCGGAGAGGGGACGTGCCAGATCGTTTGTACGTTGGCAGAGAACCCGGACATTACGGCAAACTATAAAGTTGCGGTGGAAGGAACTACCGCCGGGAATGCCGTTTCTTTCCTCACTGCGCCCCCGGCCAGCCTGAACGTATATGAAAGCGCTACGTTTGCCTGCGGGTGCTTCGCTGGCGGACAGGAAACGCCTGCGGAGACGGTGGAATGGTCTTTCACGGGACCAGCAGCGGATCATTACCAGGTTGAGACCAGAGGAAACCAGGCCACCGTCACTTGCTGGGGGGGAGATAACGTCCCCTTAAAAGTGACGGCCAGTTGGGAAGGGGCCAGTGTCACCGCTGAAATCAGTTTGTACGGCATTTGATCTGTCAAGAATGTTGGAAATCCAACAAAATTGTGGAAGGTGAAACCCTATGTCATTGAAATGGAGATGCCGGTATGCCTACCATGGGCAAGGTGTGAGCCTGCGTTGCCGGGCGCTGACGGAGAAGGGGCTGACGGACTACTGTGCCCACCAATATTTGTGCCGGAACACCCGGCGGTGGGAGAACACACCCCAGGCGCGGCAGTGCCCGGTGGCAGAGGACGCCGAGAAGAAGAAAGAAGGTTAAGACGTGGAATACTTGAAACTTACCGAACAGGACATGAAGGAGTCCAAGACCTATCTGCCGCTGGCCGATAAAATGGTCTTTGTAGAGTATGCGGCGGACCGGTGCTTTGACCGGATGAATGTGACCATGGACGACGGGACGGGGCTGAACCTGCCCATGGCTCCTATGTACAAGGAGAATACGGCGCTGAAAAGCCGGTATCTGATGGGCGCTTTGGTGAGGGCCTATCTGGGAAAATCGTATGAACCGGTGGAAGGCGATGATTGGCTGATGGCCCAGGATGACTATGACCGGTGGGCCGGAAGTCATATTTTCAATCAGCTGGAGCGGATGAAAGGGTGCGGCGGCCAGGTGCGGGAGATCGTCTTTGACCTGCTGGCGGACTATCGGGACCTGGAAAAGCGTCTGACGGCGGAGATGCGGGGGATGCTGGTGGTAATGAATGAGCCAGTGAACCGCATTATTGCCACCATGCAGAGCCAGACCACCCCAGAAGCTTTTGCCCAGGGGAAGGAGAGACTGGATGAGCTGACAGCGGAACTGGAGGAATACCGGGCAGCCAAGGAGGCCAAACTGGCCGAAGGCAACGAGAAGGAGGGGTAATCTGTGGAGATGGAGTACAGCCCCTACTATCCCTACGAAAAGGTGCAGACGGGGTATCTGACGATGCAGGGGACGGAAGAAATCCCCTATCAGATCATCCAGTACCTGCTGGACCTACCGGACGCGACCGGCTATGCGCCGACAAACGACAATACGCGCCCCCGGGTGCGACTGGCTAAGTACCTTTGGTATGATGGCCCCCGGCCTTTGAGTAATCCTCTGCCTACGGCCCAAGAAAAGCTGAGTCTGCTTTTCGACGGAGACAACCCGGTGCTGAACACGGGCGAGCAGAAGGCAGCTCATCCCAAGGGCTACCGGCTGTATCCGCAGAAATATTGGGGTTACAGTCAGTTGGGCGCGCAGACCACACTGAAATGCTACGTGGGGCGGACCATTCCGCTGAGCCCCTATACCAGCAGCATTGGCATCACCTTTGAAATTTTGTGCAACAGTAACCAAGAGAACACCACCCGAACCAGCGCCTACAGCCGGGCCTACGACATAGAGCAGTGCATTGTGGAGGCCCTGCACGGGGTGAATATGACGGGGATTGGGGTCATCGACTTTAGCCGGCAGGCTCACATTGACAACGGCAGCACCCCCATCGCGGACGAAGGAACCAACGTGGGGCGGCGGCTGAAGCTGTCGGTGTACTGGGCCGAGAGTGGGGAACCAGAACCCCAGGTGTATTAAAAAAGGTGGAAGGAGACGGGACTATGGCAAAGTATACAATTTCCAATAATTACCAACGGGGGGGCGTTTACCTTCCTTAACTGGTAAACTGCACAAAGGGGGTGGCCTGGTATGCCGATGAATAACGGGCACTATGTCGCCCCCACTTGGGTGAACTATGGGCCTCCTGCCTTGGATGCGGATGAACTAAATGCGATCAGTGGAACCGTAGAGAATTTGGATCTATCCCAGGGAGACATTGCTGCGCCTTATAGCAAGATGGGGTTGACTGGAACTCCTACGATTGGTGCTTCTCTTGGTGTGCTGGCGGACATCGGCAACGTCCATGTGTGGAGGAAGACGGTTAAAACGGATGAAAAAATACCTGCGACATATTCTCTTGGGCCTGAAGAAGGAAAAGCAGCATTAACTTATCCCCAAACCCCGTCGACGCAAGCGTCATTTCATTACGGAAAAACAATTACAGTCGACGACAATGGAACAATAACTATAAATGGGGAACAAACTCTCAGTCTTAATTCAGACGATTCTTCTGTACAAAAAGGAAATAATCTAAAGGGTAACTTTTTTTATTGCGATCCTTCTTCCACTATTGGTGGTGAAAATGAATTTGAGACAGGCCCAGGAAATGTTTATTTCATTCCTTCCGATGCCACTATAAGTAGAGAACCAGATACCTATTTGGGTGGAGTAATTTATACCAGCAAATACCAAGAGGTACGTGCAGTCCCTGCCGTTCCCCCTGGCACCCACGTCACCTACCTAACCTCTGTCAACCGCAACGCCTACCAGGAGGGAGACGATGCGAAAGAGGCGGGATATGCGTTGGGGAGAATAGTCAAAGTCACTTTAGGAATGTCCAACACTAATGATGGTACTGGAGTTGACTGGAGATATTCTGACAGTGTTGTAGTAAATTCCGATGGAGTTGTATCTCTTGGAGGGAACCCTACTCAGCTAATCCTTGCAAGCTGGGATACCCCAGACGTGTGCGACGTCCTTAAAGGTAAATTTGCTTGTCCAGTTACCACTGGAAGCCGTTTTTCAACGAATGAAGTTGTCTTTTTCCCGAACGATACTGTATTCTCGAAGTCCAGTGTATCAGGAGGGCATGTAGCAATCAATGCAGAACAATATCAAATTGTCACCGGCTCCCCCGCCATCCCCGCAGGCACCACCATTGAGTATCTGGGGGTGTTGGGGGACCCAGGGAAACAAATTGTTTTCGGCGAATTTATCGGTGATAACACCGCTGGACGGGAAATAAAGTTAGGGTTCAAACCATCTATGGTTGTACTTATTCCACATAGCTATATAAACCTGCGCATTGATCTTGGTACTACCGATACCCCATTTTGGTGCATGGTACCTGGTTGCGACTATGAGACGAGCGCATACCCATTATCCGAGGAATATATGTATATTACAGAAAAAGGGTTTATTGTTTCATATGATAGCGATGCCAGTGAAATCTATTGGAATCAACAATATAAATCATATTACTACCTTGCTCTGGAGTGATTAAAATGAGTACGATTGTTAACATTGAAACGAAAAGTCTTGAGGCCCAGAGCCACCGCAGATATCCTGAAAACTGGAATGGCAACGGATGGATTCCTGTTCCTCCTCATCTTGAGAGCACTGTATTGTCGTGCTGCCCGTACTGTAACCTGGAGATCGAAGAAGGAATATTGGTTGGTATTACACCGACTGAAAGGCCTCCAAAACCCGAACCGGAAGAGCCGAAGAAGACCCTGGAGGAGAGAGTAACTGAAATGGAACGAGCGATTGAACGGGGGCTTATGCTGTGAGTGATACAAACAAACTGTATGAGGCGCTGGCATCTGCAATCTATATGAGCCGACTGGTGGCGAGGGGAGAAGGGGTAGACAGTGACGACAAGCGTCTGCGGGCATCTGGCCTGTATGAGGACTGGACCCCAGGCAACCATAAAACAGCGGAAGTTTACAACACTCACACCGGAGGTGACCTGGGGAAGGAATGGGAACAGACCTGGGAGTGTACCCAAGACTATGACAGCGGAGTCTACCCGGATATTCGTCCCGGTTCCTCCGCATGGCACACCTTCCACCGTCCTCTCCACGGAACAAGCCCGGAGACTGCCCGACCTTTCGTGAAACCCTCCCACGGGACGGTGGATATTTACAAGGTGGGTGAGTATATGATCTGGACTGATGGGACGGTGAAACGCTGCCTAAGAGACACGAATTTCAGCCCGGAGGAATATGCGGCGGACTGGGAGGACGTGGAAAAAGCTTAATTCCCCGTAGCAAAGAGGTTACGGGAAGGACCAAAGAGGGTCAGCTACTCGAATTTTTTCGGGTGGCTGACCCTCTTTTTTCTATTTTTGGCAACAAGAGAGGAGGAAACAAAAATGGAACTCTCTTCTGCAATACGCCGGGCCATCCGGCGGGATGAACCCATCGAGGTGGACGGTATTACCCTGTATCCCATTCGGGTGGCGGAGTATGAAGAATTTTTAACCGCCCGGCCTGCTATTGAGGTGATGCAGCGGACGTTCCCTGTGCGGCTACTGTCGGTTCCCCTTTTGCAGGCGCTGTACACCATGGACCTGGAGGCGGTGGAGGCGGGTCAAGCCCCCTCTGGACTGTTTTACCGGACACTGCTGTTTCTTGCCCTGGCCCTTCGGCTTGGGGTGGGGGAGGAAGCGGACACGCGGGTGAAAAAGTTCCATGTGGTGATTGATCCCCAGGACCCAAAACGGCTGAAAGGGCTGCGGTGTGTGGTGAATGGGATGGAACAGGTGGAGATCACGCCGGTGCTGTTTCAGAGGATGCGGCCGATTCTGGCGGCCCAGAACGGCATGGAGCTGGTGAGCGACGAAGCAAACCCAGACCTGGTCCAGGCGGAGCGGGACATTGCGGCGGCCAAGGGACCAAAACCGGAGGTAACCCTGGAAGCCCTGCTTTCCGTCCTTTGCACTCTTACAGGGTGCGAGGAGGTGGAAGCGGAGGAGTGGACCGTGCGCAAACTGAACAGCCGCCGGGAGGCGGTGAACCGGGTGCTGAACTTTCTTATTTGCGGCATCGGGGAGAGTCAGGGGACCAAGTGGAAGGGAGGCAACCCGTATCCTAGCCCCTTCTTTGACCGGGTGCGGGAGGACAGCCCGGCACTGATTTCCATGGATCAGTTTGCCGGCGGCAAAGGACTGGAGGCCATGCGGCATCCGGGAAGCACCCCGCCTGCGGGACCACTGGCGGGATGAGATCACATGATTTGACAACCAAAAAAGGAGCGTGAAGAACGAATGATCACTTTTACTGACAAGCGACTGTATGTGAAGGGGACTTGCTCGGCGATCCTGTCGGATAAGAACACGGGCGACATCGTCTACTTCTCCGATAAGTTCCAGACGGGCAACATGACCACCAGTGTGACCACGGGTGAAATCCGAGCCGGTCTGGGCAACGGGATTGCCACCATTATCCCCTCAGACTCCGCGCTGAATGTGGAGTTCGCGGCTGCCGACTTTAACCTGTTTGCCAAGATGGCCCAGGTGGGCGGCACGCTGAACTACAACGCCCCGGCCATGACGTGCCAGATTGTAGAGGCCAGCAGCGGGACACTGACTATCGACGTGACCGGCGGAGATCCGGTGGCGCAGCTGGGCTTTTCCGACGTTTTCTGCTATGTCCAGGAAGTAGGCGCGTCCAGCCCCATTTCTATCTATGGCAAGAGTTATCTCATTTCTTCTGCGGGGGAAGTTACAGGCTTTACAGCCACCAGCGGGAAAAAGTACAAGGTGTGGTACTGCGTGAACCAGGCCAGCGCCCAGGTGGGCGCGGTGCCCTCTTTCATCGACCCGGCCACCTATCACTTTACCGCCCAGATGGCCGTGTACATGAACGCCACGGGCACCGCATCCAACAACACCGGCTCCCGGTGTGGATGGCTGTACGCAATTGTTCCCAGCCTGAAGCTGGCTGGCACCGGCGGCGGCGTGGTGGGTGACCAGACCACCAATGATACCACCAGCATCAGCGGTATGGCTACCATCGCGGATAGCGATGTTGTCAGTGAGAACTGCGAGAGCTGCGGCGGCGGTAATATCTATGCTTACTACGTCTATGTCCCGGACAACGCCGCGGAATCCATTGAGGGTCTGGCCATTGTGGGCGGTGTGATTACGCTGAACGCCAATGCCAAGGCCCAGGTGCCGGTGAAGTATGTCATGGCCAATGGGGAATTGGTGACCCCCAACTACACTGACCTGTCCTATGAGCTGACTACCCCTGTTTCTGGGGCCAGCGTTTCCGAAGCGGGCGTCATTACCGCCGGCGCGAACTCCGGGGACGGAGAGGTTACTGTCACCTACGACAAGGTATCTCCCGCGCTGACGTGCGTGGCCAATGTGAGCGTGGTAGGCGGCGGAGGCGGCTAAAGAAAAGTGCATACCACGGCTTTGCGGTGCCCCACCCCTTTGGGGGTGGGGCACTACGCGAGTAGGCGGAAATGGGTTGGCCGCCTATTGGCGTAGTGACCAAACCGAAAGAAAGGGGGTGTGACCAAGATGCTGGCGGACCTGGCGGCATTTGTAAGCAAACTGGAAGCCGCGATTGATGACACGATGCAGGGTGCGGTGGCGGAAGGGGTGAAGGAGGCGCTGCAAGAAGCGGCCTATCGCCAAGTTTATGACACCTATACCCCGCAATTTCTCAGTCGGAGAGGAAGCGCTGGGGGCATCGCAGACCCAGGAAATATGACGGTGAACTATGGCGGGATGACGCTGACCGTCACCGATGACGCACCCTGGCAGCAGCTGTGGGGCGGTGCAGTTCCCGGGGAACGCCTGGCAGAGGCCATTGCCAGCGGGGACCCACGGTACAACATGGGAAAAGCAGGACCGAGGCCCTTTCACCAGGAGGCGGAGCGGCAGTTTGCCGGGTCGGGCGAGTTTGACCGGCTGCTGGCCCAAGGGCTGCGAGCCCATGGGTTTGTTTTGAAGTGACAAAAAAGAGATAGACAAGAAGAGCGCCGGGTGGGCGCTGGGAAGATGAAGGGGGCAGGAGAGCACCGTGGAAGTTGTTGAACTGAAAGTACAGGTTGACAAAAGTCAACTAACTGCACTCGATAAGGAAATCAATGCCTTAAAATCAAAGACAATTAAAATTTCTGTGGATGCAAGTGGATTTAACGCGCTGAATAAATCCACCTTGCAATCCATGCGCAGTGTGACGAAGTATGTGAACGCTGTTTCGAGAGCACAGGCGCAGGAGGATAAATTGTCTCTTGCCAGGGAGAAGACTGCCCAGGCGACCCAGCGACGGATCACCTCTGAAAACCGGCTTGCGGCTCAGGTTGAGAAGACAAAAACAACACAGGCCCAAGCGACCGCGCAAGCGGAGAAAACTGCACAGGCGCAGGCGCGGCTGCAAACACAGATTGAGAGGACCAGGACAGCCCAGGCGCAGTATGCCACGCAGGCGGAAAAGACGGCCACGGCACAGGCTAAAGCAGCAACCCAGACAGAGAAGGTGAGCAAAAGCACGTCTCTGCTGGGAGACAGCCTGGGGAATGTAGCGCTGAAAATGGCGGCTTGGCAGGTGATGGGCGACCTGGTGGCTACCCCCATCCGGGCACTGAAGGAAGCTCTTTCTACCATGAAGGACGTTGACACAGAGCTCGTCAATATTCAAAAGGTAACTGGAAACACAGGAACGGAGATGGAAGCTCTGTCCGAAAGAGCCTTCCAGATGGCCAGTGAGTATGGAAGAACAGCCACTGAAGTGACCCAGGCCATGACGGAATTCGCACGGGCTGGGTACGGCGACCAGCTTGAGCAGATGGCAGAAATGTCTACGCTACTCCAAAATATTGGCGATGTGTCTGCAGAGACAGCAAATTCCATGCTGCTTGCGGTGGATGCGGCGTGGGGACTTGGCGGCTCGGAAGAAAAGCTCATGTCCATTATGGACGGCTTGAATGAGATCACCAATAAAAACGCGACAGACATGGATAAACTGGCCAGCGGTATGACCGTAGCGGCCTCTGTGTTTGCAGAATCGGGGGAGAGCGTTCAGACTTTTGCGTCTATGGTGGGCACAGGCACGGCAGTGACTCAGAGATCCGGGTCCGAAATTGCCCGTGGTCTTCGTACCATTATGATGAACATTCGCCAAATTCGCGGCGAAACAGAAGACGGAGAGTTAATTGACGGAGAGAGTATCGCCAACGCATCGAAAGCCCTGAAGGAATTCGCTGGAATTTCCACGATGGAAAACGGGGAACTCAGGCTTGCGTCTGATGTATTGGACGAGCTGGCTGATAAGTGGGACAACCTTAACACGGTGCAACAGTCTGCCATTGCAGAGGCCTTGGCAGGGAAGCGGCAAGCCAACATTCTGACTTCGTTGATGGCCAACTGGGACATGGTAGAGAAGCAGATGAAAGAGTATGCTTCTGGAGCCGGGTCCGCCTTGCAAGAAAACGAAATTTATATGGACAGCTGGGAAGCAAAGACGAAGCAACTGTCCTCCACATGGACGGAATTTATTTCCCACCTGGTAGAAACGGATACAATTAAAGGAGCAATCAGCGGCGTAACCGGTTTTATAGAACTTCTTGACAGTGGACTTGGGCGCACAACCGTAAAGATTGCGGCGTTTGTTGCTGCCTTTGCAGGGATATCCAAAGCGGTCTCCAAAATCAAGGGGCTAAAGATCGTCGGAAATATCAAAAATATTGTATCTGGACTTGCAGGAATTGCAAGCGCAGCTGGTGGTGTTTCTGCGGTTACATCCGCATTTCAGCTACTTAATACAACGATGCTTGCGAACCCCATTTTTCTTGCAGCATCCGTTGCGGCCGGCGGGATTTGGCTTATTTCCGAGCTTAACGATCTCCGGGTCACTGCCGAAGACTTAGAGGATCAGCTTAAGGAAACCAATTCCGAAGTAGACTCCCTCATTTCCGATCGGGACGCATTGTCTGAAAAAGTTGATTCTGGGCAAGCGACGCATGTTGAGCGGTCCCGTCTTGATTTAATCAATCAGCAGATAGATGCGAAAAAAGAACTGGCAAAAATCACGGCACAACAGCTCTTAGATGAGAAGTATGGCCTGCAAGTGCAGCAAACGGACGCACATGGTAGACCAGTAGGAGATACAAGAACTGGTGGGCTATATGGAGTAAGGGAGGAGATCAAAGAGTATCAAGACCTTAGCAAGGCGATTGACGAGTACACGACGCAAGCTGCCGATGGCGAAGAGGCAACGCAAGCTCAGAGAGAAGCATTTGAGAATATGGTCTCGAAACAGGCTGAACTCAAGGAATCTCTCTTGGAAACCGCAACTGAGCTTACCGATTTGGGAGCACAAGCAGGTGGATTGAGTGATTCACAACAGGAAGCACTTGATTCCATTCTATCAACAGTAGGCGGACTTAATCAAGAAGAGGAAGCTGCCAATGGAGCGGCGGCGGCAATCGAAGCTGCGCAGACAAACACTGGCGCATTGGCAGGAGCGTTCAATGAAGCGGCAGGAATGATCGCGGGGACAACCTACGCACTGGAACAATATAAGGCTGCGTTAAAGGGTGGCGAGAAAGACGACAATTACAAAGGCTATGCGGAGGCATTCAAAAGTCTAAACGAAGAAATTAAAGAGGGTAGAACCAACTCTGAAAAATTCTGGGCGGCAGCTGAACTTATCTTTGGGACGAACTTCTTAGTTCGATAGATTACAGCGCGGAAAAAGTTAAAGGGCTTGCCAAGGAGGTTAAGGGGCTTTACAGCGATGGAGAAAACGGTGGAGCTGGCTTTGTAAAACAAATAGAAAAACTTGCGGACGCCACAGGAAAAATCTACGCGGATGATGGTTCCCTTATTGGAGAAATCAAGAAATTAAGTGATGGTTCTTATGACCTTGATATCCCAAATGAAAATCTTGATAAATTAGCAAAGAAGCTTCACACAACAGAAGATGGCGTTATTGCTGCGATGGAAGCGTGGCAAGTTTTTAGCGATAGTTTTTCTCTTCTCGATGTGGACGACATTCTTTCCGGTGCCGAGAAGATTGGCGCAGCGGCAAAAATTAATGAAAGGACAATTGTAAATGTAGATAAATTGAGGGATTCTTTGACCGAGGCAGGGAAAAGCGGCAAAGAAGTCCATGACGTTATTGAAAGACTTTCTTCCGAAGACAATGTTTTTATGATAAGCGCGGAGATGGATACCGATGATCTTGTCTCCGAACTCTCAGAGTTTGAAGGCGCTATCGAAAAAATAGATGGCAAAGAAGTTACCATCAATGTACAAAAACTACGAGATGCTGCCAATGACGCTGGATGGGCAAAAGATCAAATTGACGCTCTGGTTGGGATTCTCGGCACACTTGACAATGTTAATTTTACTGGTTTTCTCGGACAAGTCTCGTCTGTGGAAGATGCGATATCGGGCATTAACCAGATGAGTTTTGTTGGCCCGCAAACTCTTTTGCAAGGCGTAGGAGACGAGGCTTCCGACGCAAAGTCTAAAGTTGATGAGTTGGGTGGGACAACGGCAACTCCAACGGTTACATTAGATAAAAGTGCTTTTGATGCTGGGATGGCCAGCGTCGATGCGGAACTGAAAAAGCAGCGATCAGGGAGTGCAACGTTCACACTTAACGTTGTTCGCGGCGGCACTGGTAGCGTTTTAACTGGTACAGCAAGTGCGGAAGGAAGTGACAACCATCCCGGCGGTGTGACCTTGTTGGGCGACGAATATTCTCCTGGTGGCGCACCACGCCCGGAACTTGTTATCACAAGAGGGAAAGCCTATCTGACAGGGCGGGATGGCCCGGAATTTCGGAATCTTCCCGCCGGGGCAAGAGTTATTCCCTATCGAGAGACAAAGGAGATTTTGGATCGGAGCGCAAAAGATGATGAAGGTTTTCCGGCGTTTGCAGGAGGGACCATTAAGTTTCCGGGCTCGTCGTCTGGGAAAAAGACATCAAGCTCGAAAAAGAAAAATTCTTCGAGTTCATCAACCAAATCAAGTTCCAAGTCTAAAAGCTCAGAGAAGGACTCCCGGCAAGAGGAACTGGAAAAGCAGGTTGACTTGCTGAAAAGTGAGCTTGACCTCATGGAGGCGCAAGGGAAGCCTGCCTCTGAACTTGCAAAGAAGATGGGAGAAATCCAGGGGGCTTTGCACACGCAGGCGGATTACATGCGTTCCATCGGGGCAGACCAGGCGGATATTAACAAGCTGTCTAAAGAGTGGTGGGATATCCGGGAAGATATGAAACAGGCGTACCAGGAGGAGATGGAAGAGACCAGGGACGCTTTACAAGAAGAATTCGACCTGATTGAGCACCAAAATGGGCCGACGGAAAAACGGATTGACCTACTCAAAAAAGTTCAAGACAGTCTGCATCAAGAGGCGGAATTCCTCCGCTCTATTGGCGCCGACCAGAAAGAAATCAACGAACTCTCGAACGAGTGGTGGGAGATTCACCAGGATATCCTAAGTGTCCAGGAAGACCTTTGGAGTGAGCTTGAGGACGCGGTGGATCAGGAGTTGGAACGCGCCGCAGAGGCCAGGGATTTGGAATTAGACGCCTTGGACAAGGCCAAGGAAGAGCTGGACGAAAAGCGGGAGAAAAAAGAGGAAGAGCTGACCCTTGAGGAAAAGCTGCTGGCCGTAGAGGAAGCCCGGGCGGCCCTTGCCAACGCCCAGAATGAGCGGACCATCCGCACTTACAACGCGGCTACGGGCCAATGGGAATGGGTGGCGGACACAAACACCATAAAGGACGCGGAGGAAGCCCTGGAGGACGCCGAGAAGGACCTGGAGGACTACAAAGAGGACCTGGAATACCAGGCGGCGGTGGATGCCATAGAGGCGCGGCGAGAGGCGATAGAAAAGGCGTATGAGAACTTAGAAGAGGGCTGGGAGGATATCATCGACTCTGTCCAGGAGCCCACCCGAAGTATTGCGGAAATCCTGGCTGATCTTGCGCAAAACGGTACGCCGCTGATGAAACAGCAGGTGGACAACGTTGGCAAGCTGCTTGGGGATCTCAACAACTACATCAGAGGGGCGATTGGCAGTGAGACCGGTGAAAGCTACTATGGCGGAGGCGGGACACCGTCCATGGACTTTTCCAACGATACAACCGACTACCATGCACTGATGGAACGGGCCAGCGACGAAGCCGAATTCAACCACTGGGCCAAGCTGCGGGAAGAAAAAATGAAAGCCCAGGGGATTGACCCGAAAGCTTCAGGGCTCAAGACCAACGCGCAAATTTATGAGGAGTGGAAGAACAAAAATAAAGGAGGTTCTTCCGGGGGAGGAGGATCTTCCTCTGGCGGTTCCTCTTCTGGAGGCGGCAAGGTAGTTGGGTCGGTGAACGGAAAGGCTCCACCTGGCCTGTCCACCGGGGACAAAGTGGTGACCCAGGGGGGCACCTATGAGATCACCGGCGTGAACAAAGACGGAAGCTACACCAGCAACAAAGTGAGCGACCAGACCAAGAGCGACTATGAGTCCAGCGGTGGAAAATATGATAAGTATGACAGCGGCGGCGTGCTGAGAGGGCTTGGCGGCATTAAGGCAACCGAAGAGGACGAAATGATCCTGCCGCCGGACATTACAGCAGCCATGCTCACCCCGGCGGCGGACGCCACTTTCCAGGCGCGCTTGGCAGAACTGGGGGTCCTGTATGGAGCAAAGCGCGGGCCGCTGACGCTGCCGGCGGGGATGAGCCAGAACCGAGACAGCCATGACCACCACGGCGACAGCTACACCTTCGGCGATGTGACACTGACGGAAGAGCAGGCCAGGGGGATGACCGTGTATGACCTGGCCCAGAAGTCCCGGAGCCTGGGTTTGTATGGCTGGCGGCACTGAGCGAAAGGAGGCAGGAAGGATATGGCACTATTTCAGCCGACAAACATCACTCCCTCCGTGCTGGGGGAGCTGGGAAACGGAACGGTAGACATCACCCAGGACCTGACGGTGACGTGGCAGGTGAATGGCAACTCGGCCATGACTGCCTTTGAGATTGTCTTTTATCAGAACAACGCAGGGAGCAGCCGGCTATACACCACTGGGAAGGTGACGGAGGGGTGCCCTTTCTATGGGACGAACTATGCCGGGAAGGTGATCCCCTTCTCTTACACCATCCCTACGGCCAGCCTGACGGGGGCGGGGATGGCGAACGGAAACATCTATAAACTGGTGATTACCCAGTACTGGAGCGATAAGGACAGCGTGACACAGGTGAGTGCGGCGGCCTTTGTGACAAGGGCCGCTCCTACGCTGGTCATTGACAACATGCCGGAGACCCTGGCGGCGAAAAACGCTACGTTCACGGCGACCTATACCCAGGCGCAGGGAGACGCGCTGAATTGGGTGAGATGGCAGATTGCGGATGCGGACCATCTGGACAATCCCTTTTACGACACGGGAAACATTTATGGAACGGCACAACTGCAAGCACAGTATGACGGCTTCTTCCGGGAGAGCAACTATGCGGTGCAATGCCTGGTGCAGACGGAGAACGGGGTGAATGTATCCACTGGATGGCAGACTTTTTCGGTGGATTATGCCGCCTCCAGTCTGGAAGGCGCGGTGCAGGTCAGACAGGAGCGCGGAGATCGGAGCGCCTTGCTGGTCTCCTGGTCAGATGTGTCATACATACCTGGAAGCGCCACAGGAGACTATACCATCCAAGACGGCATCTTGGACCTGCCAGACGACAGCAGTGTGGTTTGGGATAAAGTGAATGGAGGCCCCTTGTCATTTGATGCGCCGTGGAGTGTGTTTTTTAAGACCCAGCTGTCCGGGGGAGAGTCGGTTCTTTTTTCGATGGACACCTCAGAGGGAGCGGTGGCGCTGCATTACGCGAGGCGCGAACAAGCACTATCCCTTACTTTGGGGAGCGAGACCATTCCTTTGCAGGAAAATTTGAGCCAGTATGCCACGGTGACCATGGTGCTGACGCCCACGACGGTATATCTACGGCTGGACTGGCTGACAGGAGGACTGCATCCCAGCCAAACGCTGTACCCTGGCGCCACCTTGTATCCCCGGGCGGACACCATCCCCGCGACGGTACGGAACACCACAGCAGTGGCTTATACCCAGGGGACCATTACCGGTATCACCCTGAACGGGCCACAGAAATGCGACTGGATTGCCCTGTACAAGGGGGCGGCGGCTGACGCAGATGTGGCGGCGGCCATGGCGGGAACGTTTATCCCGGTGAACGAGAACGGGTGGTATTTCGTGTCGAACTTTGACAACGGTACCCTGAATGGCGGAAACCTGGGGCAGACGGATGACCCACTAACGGGGCTTTCGCTGTACCGGCAGCAGGGAGAGCAAGAAAGGCTGGAACACCTGATTGACCTGCCGCTGCGTGTGGGACAAGTGTTTGACTACGGGGCGGCCAGCCAGCAGGGGCCATACGTCTATTACCTGTTTCCCACGGGACCGGAGACGTACATTGCGGACCCCATCGTGTCCAACCCGGCAAACCCTTGTTTCTGGAACTGGACCGTATTGTCGTGTGCCGCCCGAACGGACGGCGGCTGGGTCGTGGAACAAGAGTTTGCCTTTGGCAAGAATCTGGTGAGCGGGAGCATCACCAATGGCAACAGCCCCCAGGTACTAAAGAACTTCACCCAGTATCCCACGGTGCAGATTGACCCGGCCAACTACCAGGAGGGAACGCTGGGAAGCCTGATTGGCGTCATTGACAAGAAAACGGGGAAGTACCGTGACAGCATTGCGCTGCGGGATGCCATCTATGGACTGTCTACCACCATGAATACCCTTTTCTTAAAAAACCGGAAGGGGGACTTGATGGAGATCCGCACGTCGGGACCCGTGGGGATGGAGACGTGGGACGGGAGCGCAGCCCAGGCCCAGACGGTATCTTTGCCCTGGGTACAGGTGGGAAACGGGAAAGAAGAGAGTATCCTGCTGACGCCGGAGGATACGGGGTGGACCACCGTGGGCAGCTTGTGCTGCGTGGACGAGGCAGGGTCCTGCGTTTTGCAGGAGAAGAAGGTCTCACCCACCAAGGAGGTGCAGGTGGTAAAACCGGACATCGGTTTTACTGGCCTGACCCAGGTGACAGTGGAGGCGATTCCGCCGAGATTTGGCGAGCTTTCCCAAGGGGAGGATGGGGCGCTGACGGTGCTTTAGTAAAATTCAGCAAGACTCGTCCACCTCTATAGGTAGCGGGAGTATGGCACGAGTTTTCGGTTGACAAAGCCCCCCATCTCAGGGTAAAATAATTATAAAATATACTCTGACGGAAGTGGCCGTCGGGAAGAGCCGAAGAGGGCTGACTGTGCGTGAATGCGCATGGTCAGCCCTCTTTTTATCGCATGTGGCGGAATATCCTTGCCTGGAGGAATGGGGGGCATGAGGGGGTGAAGCGATGACCAATGCGGAGAAAAACTTGGCCTACATGCAGGCGCTGCGGAGGCCGTTTATGAAACTGTGCAGGCTGCGTTTTTTGAATCCTGACGGGTCCACTGCTTTCTCACTGGACAACAATCCTGGAAATGTCAGAAGCGGAGCTTTCATTGCCGATGGTACGATCAGCGCCAACTTGCAGAATGGACAGCGGAGGAACGCCACGGTGACCATCTCCAACGTGGATGGGGCCTTTGACTATAACATCAACAAAATCTGGTTCGGGCAAGAGATCGCTTTGGATGAGGGGCTGATCCTGCCCAATGGGGAAGACTTTTACATCCAGCAGGGGGTCTTTCTGATTGAAAATCCCACGGAGACGATAGAGCCGGGGAACCGGACCGTTACCTATCCGTTGGTGGACAAGTGGGCCATGCTGGACGGGACCCTGTTTGGAAACCTGGAAGGGACCTACGAGGTGAAGGCAGGGAGCAACATCTTTACCCCCATTGCAGCGCTTCTGGGGCTGCCCCGGGGAAACGGATATCCGGTGGACCGAGTATCGCCCATCTTTACCGAGTATTACAACGGGAAAACCCAGAAGCTACCGGACGGGTCGGATGCAGCCTTGACCGATGCTCCTTATACCCTGCGGGTGGAAGGAGATGGTGGGACCTATGCGGATGTGGTGTTGGGGCTGGCAGCCATGGTAAATGCCTGGGTGGGATATGACAACACCGGAGCGTTGCGGCTGGACGCCAGCCAAGATGATATCCTGGACACGGATAAGCCCATTTTGTGGCAGTTCTCCATGAATGAAGCCCAGATTTTAGGCCAGAGCTACACGATGAAGAACACTGAGGTTTACAACGATTACATTGTGCTGGGGGAACTGCTGGATGACAACAGTCAGCCCGCCGGGCGGGCCACCAACTACGATCCTATGAGTGATACCAATGTATATGCTATTGGGAAAAAGACCTATCGGGAGAGCCAGGCAGGGTATGGGACGGACCAGATGTGCCAGGACTTGGCGGTGTGGAAGCTGAAGCGAGCGACAGTGCTGCAAAAGGCAGTGACGATTTCTTGCAGTCAGATGTACCACTTGGACGTGAATAACTTGGTCACAATTATCCGGACGGACAAGCCAGGCAGCCCGGTGGAGCGGCACCTGATTCAGGGATTTTCCCGACCGCTGGCCAGCACGGGGAGTATGACCATCAGTTGTGTGTCGGTGAACGATTTCCCGGAGGCGACGGTGACAGGGTGGCCGGAATAAAAAAATAGCTGTTTCTATTTTAGAAACAGCTGGGCACAAGTATGGATTTGAGTCTGAAAGGAGGATTTTGCCTATGTACGCGAAAAAGCAGGGAAGCGCCGGGGGACTGGAACGAGTTGTCGTGCTGAAAAGCGGAGCGAGGCTGCCCCTGGTGGGAGAGAACGACCGCTACTGGCTGTGCCACGGGACCCAGTTTCGTAAAGGCGGCGCCCAAGTGGCGCGGGTAGAGGAAATACCCGTGGAACGGGAACCGACAGCCGGGGTAGATCCGCTGGAGAAAGGAGAAGCAGGAGCAGAGATGCCTGCGGAGGGCTTGAAAGAGGAGGGGAACGAGGATGCCGATTGTAAACGGGAAGTATGAATCCCCTATATGGGAGAACAATCATCAACCTGCTATGGATGCTGCGGAGATGCAGGCTATTACAGATAGTGTCGAGGAGAGCATTCACGCTCTGGGTGACTACACCACCCCGGCCCAAAAGATGGGACTGACAGGGGACCTCAGTGTTGGTGCTTCCCTTGGTGTGCTGGCGGACATCGGGAACGTCCATGTGTGGAGGAAGACGGTGGTTGCAGAGGAGGAGGTTCCGGCAGGGTACAAATTAGTGGATGACAATACAGATAGGACATTAAACGATGTACCCAATGCACTCATCAACTTAGGAAATACGAATCAACGTACTGCATACATCAATTGCGCTGACTCTATAACAGTGGATGATGGCGGCGGAATTTCACTCAATTCTGCAACAACACATTATCAAGCAAACGATGCGCTAAATGCTGCATCATGGCTTAGGGGTAAATATATAAAACTATACTATATAAATGACTTTGGAAACTGGTTTGGCCCTCCGGCCTTAGACCAAAATAAAACATATTATGTACCTAATGATGCGCAAATTAGCGTTAACTCGGCGACCATCATTGTGAATAAATTACAGCGTGTTGACGCTTACCCCCTCACTCCCGCAGGCACCCACATCACCTACCTAACCTCCACAAACCGCAATGCCTACCAGGAGGGAGACGATGCGAAAGAGGCGGGGTATGTGTTGGGGGATATGGTGAGTGGATACCTGTTTGCATCGGCGTGGACTGGTAATGCGTCCAATTATTATTACTCCGAGACAATTAAAGTTTCCGATACTGGGACATTGACACAGGAAAATGTAAAAAGTTATACCGCAAATGCCACTAATGATAGCTGGGTTAGTAATATTCAAAGTGCTATTAGAGGTAAATTTATTACTGTGAGTGGAGAAAAAGATAATGGTGGAAGTGAAGGAACTAACCTTGTCTATATCCCCGATGATGCCATTGTCAGTTACTTTGAAAACGGAGTCTCTCTCGGTTATCCATATAATTATGGATTTCTTGTCAATAAAATGCAACAGGTCACCGGCTACCCCGCCATCCCCGCAGGCACCACTATTGAGTATCTGGGGGTGTTGGGGGACTTTGGTGGATCCTCTTTGGGATACATCAAATACGGTTCATACGTTGGCACAGGGACAGAAAACGTGATAATTCCGTTTAAAAATAGGCCGCTGATTGGTTTTTTGAATGTCGACGTCACAATGTTCACTGATACAAATTGGATTGTGCCGACTGGAAGCAGCGGAATTTCAAATTATACGGGGAGTGCAACCTGGTCTGGAGGGAAGTTGACCCTATCCAAAGGTGATTATTCTCGATTCCCGAATTCCTCTGGTAAAACTTATAAGTATGTTGCATTTTTGGAGGGAGAGTGAGCACAAATGTATTACATCAACTCAAGTCCGAACGAGACCGGCAACCACGGCAACCCCATGGGACAACCTTTCCCAAACTGTGTGACCCTACCTGACGATCTCCTGAGCCCCTATCTTGCGGCAAAGGGGTTTGTGGCCTTGACCGTGGAAGACGGTGCTGTGACAAGCCTGGAGACCAACCAGGAGGCGCTGGACGCCTATGAAGCAGACCACCCCGACCTCCCGCCGGAAGAGCCGGAGGAACCCGTCACCTGGGGCGCTATGGCGGCAGCAATTCGAGAAGGAGTGAATGACGTTGACTGAAAAAGAGTTTGTTTTGGATACCCTGCGCCGGGCGGGGAAATCTGCCGCAGTCAACTTGCAAGCAGAATCCCTCTCCATGACCGGCACGGAACTCTGTGCTGCGGAGGAGTATATCCCAGACTTCCAGGCGGCCAGGGCTGCCAAAAACATGCTGGAGCGCAAGGCAGGCCAGAAAGATGGCTTTGTCTGCCGGTCCAGCGCCGGGCGGGTGGTTCGGCTCCTCCAGGTCTATGACAGTGAAATTTACCCCCAGGAACCGGAGGAGCTGCCCGCCCAGTGGGGATTTGTCTGGTCCCCCGACCCGGGCAAGGCGCTGCCCTTCCTCTCCCTCTCCACTTCCCCCTACGCCAAAGGGGATTGCTGTACCGCAGATGGCAAAACCTGGCGCAGCAAGATTGACACCAACACCTGGTCCCCGGAGACAAGCCCGGAGTTTTGGGAGGAAGTGGAACCCTGACGAACCATCCCACACAGAGAGAGGAGGGCTGTTATGCCCATGGACAAGTGTACCTTTAACCCCGGGAATGAATGCTTGGGGATGCAAAAGGCTAACATGTTGGAGAAGTCTCTGAACAGCCATTTGGATGCGGCCCGGCAGACCCATAAGGAGATGTATGACCGCATCCGGGCCCTGGAAACTGAGAGCGCACGCCGGGACGAACAGTATGTTCAGATTCTGGACAAGCTGGATGAAATGTCTTCCAAAATCACATCGGCACTCAGCCAGGTGAGTGAGATCCAGATCAAGCCCGCACGCCGGTGGGAAGGGTTGGCTGATAAAGCAATCTGGGCTGTTTTCGCGGCAGTGATTGCGTTTCTGCTGGCAAAAATCGGGCTGTGAGAGGGGGTGAAGGGAATGAGTGAGAAATGGAAAGCCTGGTGGAAAGCGGCGGGAATCCGTGCAATCAAGACCATGGCAGAGACCGCCATTGCCACGATTGGGGCGGCAGCGGTGCTTTCTGCGGTGGAATGGCCGG